>Ga0070729_10002869_pt1 | contig 21192 bp, 26 predicted proteins | sample tdDd472_FD_66725 | JGI IMG/M metagenome (GOLD analysis project Ga0070729, IMG submission 66725) | Marine sediment microbial communities from the Atlantic coast under amendment with organic carbon and nitrate - tdDd47.2 | ecosystem: Environmental > Aquatic > Marine > Coastal > Sediment | place... | reverse complement strand
TATTCCCATATTATAGTACGTCGTTTTTCTCACATTAATGTCGCTTAATCTGGGAATATTTTAATTTATTTTGTGTTTTTAATGTGGGAACAACTTACCCATTTCTCTATTCTTTTTCAACTCATTTCGGGTCTATATTGTCACTGCAGAATCAACTAGTCTGTTATCTTCAACATTTTGTGTCATACCAGGGCTCGGTATAGGGTCTGAATTAAGACTTGTTGCATTGTTATAAGTTACCGTATAACTCGGCGTGCCAGATATAGTAGGTGACAAACCACCGCCAGGGTCACCTGCTTGCAATACGCTATTTCCTATTATTAGTGTGCCAGCTGTACCATCAATTACGCTGCCGCCTCCATTCTTTGCGAAGAACTGATGTAGCTTCAGTGTGCCGCCGCTTTGTGTTACTAATCCTGTTGTGTCGCTATAACTATCTACTGTACCGCTTATTCTTGCAGCACCGCCAGTTATCTCTACTATAGTGTCTGTTAGCTTTGTGTACCTCTGTGTGTCCATATATAATGTACCTGTCGAAAGCTTTACTTTGCCAGTATGGCTTTTAATCTCGCAATGATATTTAGAATTAGTGTTTCCTACTAATTCTACACCAGAACAGCTATTCGCATTAAGCTTCATCAATACAGCACCGCCAGTATTAGCATCTTTTACATCTCCCAAGTCATGCACGTCAATTTCTAAATCAACTGTTGGGTTTCCTGCATTGCTTTGCACTTCAATTGCTCGGATATTGCTGACTATTCTTTTTGCTTGTATTTTGGCACCAGTTTTCACTGTGACTAATGGAACAGTCATTGTCTCAGCTCCATTCGTCAATAGAGCATTACCTGTTAATCTGCCACCCTCAAAGCTCATTAATGGAGAACTATTGGAACTCGGTTTGAACTCTACATTGCCAATTGTTTCTACTATATTCTTATTAACATCATAGTTCCCTTCATATAGTCCTGAGTACGTTCTTATCGTCCATACATGGGCATCATTCGGTGCTGTATTTGCATAAGCAATAGCCGCTGCAAATGTGCTATACATTCTGTTTTCGTTCGGAAATGTCGGCGATACATACAAAGTATATTGTGCTGCAACTACAGCTTCTGGAACCATACCCAATATGTCACCAATTGTTATTTTCTTCTTATTGAACGAGTCTGAATCATCCTCAACTAATAATACATCATCTTCATCTGGTGTTACTGAGGTGAATGTAGTGAAAGTGTTAGCCGCTTTACTGAGGAAGTTAAAGAACGTCTTTAGTGCCGATAGTGACACCCTCTTTTTGTTGTAAGAATCGGAATAATCTTCAGCTAATAGCAAATCTTCATCTGCTGCAGCTAATGCAGAAAAACTATCATAATCACTACCTTTCCTGTTCAATGCACTTTCGACAATTACTATATTGTCAGTACCAATCACAAATTCATCAGTTTCTACTACCCAAACCGTACCCTGCTTAGTGCCGCCTGTTATTGTTATAATTGCACCAGGGCTGATTGTGAGGTCTCTTTTCCAGTCATCACTATCACTATAAGTGTAGATGCCATTTTTCATTTTGTCAGATTGGTTCGCTACTAATATCTTATCGCCGTTCGTAGGCGAATGACTATCTACTGTTTGGCTACCCGACAGAGTCTTATTTGCCAATGTTACATAATTACATACAAATTGCTTTTCGGTGCCTGGCTTGGGTTGGTTCTTGACAGTCTCACCAACTACAGCATAAGAAGTAGCTCTGTTGGTTTTAGGATAGAATTGTCTATTCTTTCTTTTGTGCTTATTGTAAGCCATCTTAGTTCCTCCCACTTATTTTTATTACAGCATCAGTCGAATCATTTGAATAGCTGATTGAAAGAACAACAAAGTAATTGTTGCTAATCGGTGCTGGGCCTAATGAGTCTATCAGATAACCAGTATAATCTAGTGTTAGGTGCTGATACATTACTAAACTAAGTGCATCTTCTATTGGAACAAGAATTTCTAATGTAGGCCGACCTTCTCTAGTAAAATACTCAGATAATTTCAATGCAATATAATTTGTGCTGCATGAATACTTTTGTAGTGCTACAGAATAACTCTGTAATGCGATTATTACATCGTTCTCAAATGGCAATACTGGCATTTCGTGATTATATATAGTTTGATCAAATGATAATGTAATATTGCAATTACTATGTACTCTTATACACATCTCACTGTCAGCAAAATCAGTCGGTGTATCAAAATAGACTAGCTTATGATTGTCAAAAGGCATTTCTGGCTTATTATATTTATATATTTCCTTATCATTTGCTGCCTTTAGCTCTGGGTACTCGTCAGTCTCTACTAATCCATCTGAATCTAATGCTAATGTTGGCATATTGTGAAACAATGTCTTTAGTGATAGCTCTTCATCAAATATAGTACCTTGTTTGATATGTTTGAACTCATTCTTATTGTCGCCATCTACGTTCACATTTATTATTATTCCTCTTTTTGTCTCAGCATTCTCTTCAACATTCAATCCTACTCTACCCTCAGCATCTTTAACTGGCCATTCTGCTGTGTAAATTGAATTATTAGAGCCCGTGAAGGTGTCGTAATCCATCCTGTAACCTTTGCCATTATCTCTATAGCTAATCCACAGACCCATTCCTTTTAGTAGCTCGTTGAAATCCCACATATTGTCATATTCAAACAATCCAGCGTCATCATCATTTTCAGCATAGAATCCACCGCTATAAACACCGCCGTTATTCACGAGTCCGCAGAAATACAAATCACTTGCATTCAAATTATCGCCTTGTTGATAATTTCGCTTATAGCTTTGCTTCTTGAATGTAATAGCTTGTGTAATGTTACTAATTATGCTCAATTTATGGTTTGTATCACTCTGTGGTACTCTCATTTGCATTTTGTAGATGAAATCAAACACATAAGCATAGTATGTCTTGATGCTCTCAACTGGGAAAAAGTAAGCATCCATACTATTGAAATTGCCATCAACTACACCGAAGACTTTGCTTAATGTCTCTGTTTGGTCAACTTCCTCTAATGCATAGTATGATAATGTTGCATATCCATCTGTTATTTCTTTCAGCACTACTTTGAATACTCTACCACCTGCCAAAGTCCCATTCAAAACACTAAAAGTATCCCCTGGTTGGATTGATCCATTCTTAACTTTCTTAACTAAGAAATACTCACCAGCCACACCATCATATTCCCATATTTCAATTCGTGCCTTGTTTCCAATTTCATAATACATTACTCTGTCACCATCAACAACAGTACCACCATCTATAGCTGTATCTACAGGGTCTGTAAAGTCAGTTCTGCTATAATAATCAACAGTCTCAAAATCAAGCAATGAGCCATTGTTCCCATAAAGATAGTCCCATACTCGATTTGCTAATTTAGGTGTGGTGAGTGTATTGTTTTCAATGTCATTATAAGCTAACCAGGTAAAATATATCGGGTGCATTCCTTCGTGGATTACTCTAAACAAATCAACTAATACAACATCTACAGTATGACTTTTATATTCAGCCGTATTTACTATTTCGTGTTTTGCCGACTTACTAGGCTTCAGTGCATATTTTCTATAGATAACAAATTCGTCTTTTTCTTTTGTATCGTCTCCTGTGTCAGTATAGATTATAAATACTGTAGATCCTCTGTAGGTCGGAATGTTCAAAATAGATGGTACTGAGTAAGGGAAATCTTCTACTAAGTCAACTTCCTCAAAAGGACTAAGTATGTAATTTTTCAAGTCTGCTGGTAATCTCGTAATGTCAATCCTAGCTCCAATTGATGAAGGTGACTGAATACCTACCTTATCATCATTAGCTGACTCTTCATAATCCCAACCGTGCTCTATTGCAGCTAAAGGAAATTCTTCTATGCTAACTGGGTCACTATAAGCTGTTGTATCAAAAGGTCGTACCTCGAAGTAATAACGAGTGCTACCAAGATAACCAATTGAGCTTTGATATTTTGTGTTTAATCCCATTCTAGTAAGTGTATGTGTCTGTTGTTGTAACTGGTGTGTTTTTGGTTTCGCCTTTTAGTAACTCATCTTCTAATTCTATACTGAATTCAATGTGGCCACTTTCTTTATTGTTCGATTCCGATGATTCATTATCCCATCTTACTATAACTGGCAATTCATATTCTGAAGTAAAATCATTAGGCCCATCATTCCAGATAGGAAGAGTACAAGCTTTGATTACTATATATGGTTGTCTCAGCATTTTTTTAAGCAATAGCAAATCATAGATAGATTGTTGATTCTCTACTTTACCTTCAGTTACATAAAAAGGTACAAATTCAACTTCATATATTGTCCTAAGTAAAGCTTTGTTATCTAGTGAACCATCAGCTCGTCTAGGAATATCATTTACTACTACTTCTTTTGGGTATAACTTCAATACATTGAACTCATACTCACCCTGCTTTGCCTCTGCATGATCAGGTTCATCTGGATTATCCGATGCAAATAGCTTTATTTTCCATTCGTCAATCATTCTACTGTCCTTCTTTGTTTAGCTTTTATAGCTGCTACTAAATCACCGCCATCTAATTTCAAATCGCCATATACATTTACATTTTGGTTGCTAGCAAAGTCAGTCCTCAGCTGTCTCATATCTTTTCTCAATTCTGCATTCTCTTTACTCAATTTGTTAGATATTTCAAGAAGTAGTTGTGTCTGTAGTTTGCTTTCTTGACTCTCTTTCTTCATTCTGTAAATAGCTACTGATAGCTTTTCAGAGTCAATTTTGCTATAAGTAGCTTCTATTTGGCTCATTTTCTCATAGCTCGGCATAGAAATGCCCATGCTATCTAGGTATTTAGGCAATATATATCTTTCAAAATACTCTTGTTCACCCATACCAGAAACGGCTTTCTCTATGTATGGATTAGTCAAAGCTACTTCAGCTGGGACTACAGCTTCGCCTTTTTTGAGCATCATTGGTATATTGTCACCAGGGCCAGGTTTACCCATATTTCTTTCACTAAGATTATATACACCTTTGTGTGCACCACCTATAGCGCCTTTTGCTAATCCTAAAAGCAAATTAGCACCAGCCATAAGTGCAGCAAATTGCACTTGTCCTAATCCGAATGGAAATTCAACTGATGTTTTTACTAATAGTGGTGCTGCCCAAGCATTTAGTACAGCTTGTGCTGCATCAATTGCACTTGCTATTATTTTCCCGAGTGTTACATCACCTTCAGCCAATACGGCTCCAAAAGCACTAGCTACTGTCGCTACGGCTAAACCATAAGTTTTTTCAATCATATCCGATTGACCTGCTAACTCTTCAGCTTGCTTCGATAATTGCTCTAAGAACAAATCACTAGTTTCTCTGAATGTAGTAGCTAATCCACGCTGTAAGCTATCAAGTAAATCAAACTGGCTAGTGTGGAGCTCTAATATCTTAGCGTTCTTTTCTTGTTCTAATTCTACTAGAGATTCATTATATTTTTGTGCTGATACTTCACCATCTCTATAACCTCTTAGCAAGGCCGAACGTCTGTCTTCTATTGCTTCTATTTCGCCTTTTAGTGCACCGGTATTTTGAGTCTCTATAGTTAAACTACTAAGGTTGTCACTTAATGATTTGCTAAAGTTAGTGATTATAGAGTCGAATGACCTGTTATAAGCAAACGCCGCTTCATCGGCCGCTTCTTTGTCCAGTTTCTTTCTTATTTGCGCTATATCGTCTTCTTTCTGTATTCGTAAGTTGATTAGCTTTTCAAGCTCTACACCTTCAGCCGTTCTAATGTCTTTGTTTATCTGAATCAGATCTTGTTTGTAAGCTTCAATTAAGTCAGTTTGGGGCCTTAGTTCCAAATCAACTTCTAATTCTAATCGGTCACGTCGTATTTCTTTTATCGCTAATCTGGCTTTCTCTTTTGTGTTTTTTGCATTTACTTCAGCTGTTACTTCTAATTTTTCTAAATCTTTCGATGCGAAAAGTAAGTCTTTGTTAATATCATTGATAATATCTTCAAAATCTATTCTTTCTTCAGCCGTTATCTTTATAGAGTTACCTTTGTCATCAGTTATAAACCCACTAGCCAATGACTTTTCTAATGTTAGTTTTTGGTCTAATAAAGCATTTATTTCTCTTTGCTGTGATTCAATATCATCTTGAATAGTTTTCTTTCTATCTTGCTTTATTCTTGTAATTTCATCTTCTATATCAGCTATTTTCAGAGCTTCTTTCGATGCCTCTGTAACAGATTTGAAATATTCTAATGCCAGCTTCTTATTTTCTTTGGTCTTCTTTTTTGTTTTATCAAGCCCAAGATTTAATTTTTTGTTAGTGTCAATTGGTTTTTCATCACTAAGCACTTCATTCATTTCCTCAGCATTTTCTTTAGTTTCTACTATTGCTTCATTTGTAGTTTTGAGTGGTGCTTTTGGTTCGTCTTCAGATATTAAGCCTAAGAATTTGCCAACACTCTCAACCGCATCTAATACAGTACCAGCGAACTTTTTAATTGATTCCCATACTTTATCAACTATAGCTTTGAATGGTTTGAAGTTGTTGTAAGCCCATATTACACCAGTTACTAAAGCTCCTATTAGTAATATAATTCTTCCGATAGGATTATTACTTAGTACAAAGTTTAAAGCTCTTTGTGCTATAGTCCAACCTTTAGTTACTAATATTACAGCTTTGTCTGCTACTAACTTAGCTTTAGAAGCAATAGTATTTTTAATTATGTTTGCATTCATCGCTACTAATAGAGTTCCAAAAGTGGCCATAATTGGCAGGCTATACTCTAAATTATCAAATAGAAATTGGAATGAAGAAACCAAAGCACCCAAGCTAACTGTAATAGTTGCTATTACTGGTTTAATTATACTCAATAAAACTGAAAACAATGGTGCTATTCCACTAAATATATCTTCAATTATTGGTATTATCCCACTAAACCCTTCTTGTATGATTGGCAAGAGTGAACCAATTATCTCATTCACAAGTGGCAATAGTCCTGTGAAAATAGTATTGAAACCAGCTTGAAAGTTATCTTGTAATAACTTCATCTGGTTATCAACAGATCTAAACTGAGCTTCATAAGCATCAGCAGACACACCATCTTTTATAGAATCTTGTATGTTTTGTAATTGTTGGTTTGCACTTGCTGCATTTTTTCCAGTAAGCAATAGTGCTGCAGAACCTGCTTCAGCAGAGCTAAACACTTGAGTCATTGATTTACCAGATGCAGTTGCTGACTTTTCAATATCTTGTAAAGTCTTAGTCAATCCTTGCTTTTCTAACACAGCACCAATATTGTCAGATGTTAACTGCTGTGAAACTCCATCAAGTTCAACAGTGACACCCTTCATAACACTAGCTAATGTTTTCCCTGGCTTTTGCAATTCAATTATTGCAGCTCTTAGTTGTGTAGTGGCTTGTGCTGCTGGTACATTCTTAGCTGTCATTTGGGCAATATTACCAGCTAACTCATCAAATTTGATTCCAGCAGCAGATGCAGCGGGTAGAACAGCAGATAATGAGCTGTTCATTTCACTGAAATTAACTACACCATTTTTGATAGTACCAAAGAATATATCTGAAACTCTTTGAGTTTCTTCTACACCTAATCCATAAGAATTAAGTACACCAGTCAAACCTTTTACAGCTTCACCCGTGGTAGCATTTCCAGCTACGGCTACTTTTGATGCTTGGTCAACGAACTTGACTAGTTCATCTTGAGTGCCTTTTACACCTGCACTAACAGTATCATAATAAGCACTAGTTAATTCACTAGTAGTACCAATAGTTTTAGTGCTAAGTTCATTTAGCTTAGGCCCAAGTATTTCTATATTCTTAACACCTAATGAAGCTACATTGTTAAGCTCTGAATTGAAGTTCCTAAACTCTTCGGTAGCTCCACTAATTGCACTAGCACCTAAGCTTAGTACTCCGAATATAGCAGCACCACCTATTAATTTCTTCGCTGTACTTGAGAAAGATGAACCGAATGACTTACCAGCATCATCACCAGCTTTCTTAGCACCTTTAGGAATGTCTTTGAAGGATTTTTTGACTGACGTGTCATCAACATCAACATCTATTTCATAGGGCTTGCTAAAAGCACTATTCATAGTCTTCTTAATGTCATCAACTGATTTTTTGATGACATTTTCTTTGATGTCAGTTATTATATTTATTAATAGGTTTGCCTTTGCCATGATATAACAAATGCCGAACTATTGCTCGGCATTTTTCTTTTGTGAATAGTTTATAGCTGCATCTATTGCAAACATCCGAACTACTTCGCTAACTTTTTCTTCTTCTAATAATCGTTTGAACTCAACGTTGTCACCATTTGCTAGTTGTCTAGCTATTAGTTCTATGCTCTCTACTTCGTAGCCTAAGAACATTTCAGCTTTGAACTCTTGCTTCTCTTTCTTATTAATCTGGAATATCGAATACTTTTTGGTTATTGCTTCTAACCGTTTAGAGTCCGATTCGAGTTCGACGAAAAAAGAGAACTTTTTGCTCCATCAAGATTTCTAAATCTTGATTATCCCAAAAATCGAATTCTTTTTCTTCAGCATCTTCACCAGTGCCAACTATTACATTTGTAGTTTCACCTAAGTCAGATTCTAATTGACTGATCATTCCTTTGATTTTCTTGTTTTTTAGTCTAGTCTTATCTACATCTACTATTACTTTGATTTGCTTTAGCATTGTATCTAATTGGCTTTCATCAAGTTTGTTTTTTTCAGTGAGGATTGATTCAACGTCTTCATCTTTTACAGAATCTTCATCTATTAAAAGTTGAGCTAAATCAACATCGGAATTATTTTCAGCTTCAAATAAATCTGGATATTCTTTAGCTATTCTCTTTCCGAACTTGATTGAAGACATTTTGTTGTCTTTCTCTAATTCAAATACTTCTTGTCTAACTATTTTAGATGCAGGTTTGACATATACATCTAACTCTTCTAATTGGCCCTTCTTATTCATGAAGAGCATAGGGAATTTGTGTTGCATAGTTACACCTTGTCGGTTTCTATTTTGCTAGTAATGCCGTACTCTGTACAGTATGCATCTTGTATTGTCAATAAGTCAGCAATAGTGATATTTTCATTGTCACATGTTTCAGCAACTTTACTACTAGTGAGTAATTTTTTAGCCGTTTCTGATTGAATTGATTCAACATCTAAACCAACTCTAGCAATCTTGCAGAGTCCCAAAAGTATAGCACTTTCTATCTGGTTTCTATTTACTTTTGGCTTAGAGCTAATAATGATCCTATCTTTAGTCTTTTGGATTATACCAATTATTACAGCTTTTCTTTTGCCCCCTCTGAATGGTACAGTTTCCTGTTTACCATTCTCATCAGTAATTACTACCTTACCTTTCTCAATTGAAACTTCAATAGCTGATAGCTTTGGTGAATTACCTGTGTCTAACAATTCGTCCAAACGAGCTTTTAACTGTTTGGCTGTTAAGTCCTTCAACGTCTCTACTTCTATTTTTTCTATTGCAGCTATCTCTGCTGCTAATTCTGCCTTTTTCATTTTACTGTCTCTTATTGTTGATAAAATTTTATTTCTTTCTAATTAATTGGGGTTCACCGAGAAACCCATTATTTCTATGATACCAATGCCACTGGGAAGTGCCACTTATAGTTATCTTGTAACATATCTCTGTCAGCACTTTCAACGGTAAAGTCAACTAGAGCACTATTGAACAATGATTTTGTACCAGCTGCATTATGTATTGTTAGATCAACTTTAGGTTTTACCTGGTTGAATTGCAATTGAACTTGCGTCGATTCGTTTGGCTGGATAGTAAGTGAACCAGCCGCAGGGTCTAAGTTCACAATTGCTGCTAACACTATTCCTTTACCTGTGTCAGGATCAGGTGCCAAATGCGCAGTCAAAAGTAACTGATCATTCGTGCCACTATCACCATCACCGCCCCACTTTTTACCTTGAAATCCAACAAACTCAGATTTTTCACCAGCTGCATTAACGTTTTTGTAATTGTTGATAAAATCAAGCAATTCAGCACCCCAAGCGGCACAAACAAAACTAAACTGAGTTGAACCATCATCTTGAGCTGCTACACCAATGTCACCAATTATTTCTGATGCAAATTCTGCATCATCAATATCTGAAAACTCTGAATCGCCGTCAGCTACTGGTTGTTGTATCATTGTGTGATCAGATTTAATTCTATGTAATCTGACTACTGGGTCTACGGAGCTAGTTCCGTAAGCTACATCTTGTCCCATTGTTAACCTCTTTATAAATTTTAATAATTATTAATTTCCACGTATCACATAACCAACCGCTAGGCTGCTTATAGCTATTGCTGGCTTTACATACCATTCATCTTCTTTACTAGGTGGTATTAGTGTAGTCTTGTAATTCTTAGTTACTACTTCTCTAGCAGCAAACTTGATTTCGGCTTTCATTATATAATCAGCTATAGCGTCGTACTCTATATTGAGCGTGTCACCTTTTGCGGTTACTTTCTCATAAGATTGAATTTCTTCTACACCGCTATTAATTAGCTTTTGTCTATTGCAATAGTAATCAGTTAACAAGTCAGCTATATAAGAGCTGTCAATATTGGCTATGAACACAGTATCCGTTTTAGTCGGTAACCACTTTACTATTTTTATTGGCTCTTGTAACACTGGAGTAATTACTTCTACTGAATCAGTTTTTTCAATGAATTTGGTGTTAGTTATATAGTCAACTGGTTTGATTAGCCAACCGATAACACCACCAAGAACTAGTATTAATAAAGCGTATCCTAATTTTTGCATGGGTGCCACCTTTTTAATATCGAATCCCAACCGTGTGTATAAATTCTGGCCTCTTCATTTCGTCTTTTTACTAGTCCTGGCAAAACTCGGCCGCCTGCATAGATATATAAATTTATTTTGTATGCAACTAAAGCTGAATTTCCTGACCTTATGCCATTAAGCAAATCACCTTTTAACCTATATCCAAGATTATAGCAGAAAGAAACTAATGAACCGAACTCATTCCAGAGTAGTACTCTTTGAGCTTTCTTTTGAACATATCTTTCGAACCGATCTAAGTCATTTCTGAGTAACTTTTCACCCATTTGTTTAGTAATTGCCATTCCACTTTTAGCAGTTCCTGTGTGTCCGTAGCCAATTGTCCAGACTCCCACAGCATCTTGATAGGCTACAGACCTGTAACCTTCTTTTAGCTTTATGAACTCAACTATTGGTTGGGTAACTTTGACCCCAGGGCGGGAACTCAATTCAGAGTTCCCTAGGGGACCGCCGAACACCACCAAGAAGAGCAATAGCGATATTTTATAGAAGTTTTTCATTTTGTTAACCAAATGCTATCATTAGTATTGACATCGACAACAACACAGTGCTGAATATCACAGCTAATACAATCATTTTTGTTTTTTTCACATCAGCATATTCTTTCAACTCTGGTGAATCTTGTCGTTTGTCATCACTCCATCGGTACCTAGTATATACATAGCCAGAAAGCATAGCGAAAACAATAGATACTATCATGGTAATAGTGCTCTGTAACAATTGAATGAAAAAGTTATAATTTCTACTTTGCTCATGCAAAGCTGAAAGCTCTTTCATAGCTGGTAGTTTTACTGCATCTGCTAAATTCTTATTATTAGCAATCAAGGCTGGTTCAGCTGATTTGATGCTAATTTCATTTGAAAAACCAAAGAATAGATTGACTAAGTAAAGTGATATAATTAGACTAAACACTATTACTAATATCCTACTTGCTGCATGCTTTTTATCTCTTTTAGAGATGTCCCCGTCAAATAAGTTTGTTATCCATTTCATTATCTATCCTCATTCGATTTTTGCTTGTTCAATTGTTTGATCTCCGTCATGAGTCTTTCAAGCTTTAGATTTGATTCATTAATCTTGCCTAGTATCTCTAAGTATCTACTATCCGATTTTCTAACAGCTTCTTCTGTTTGCGATATCCTTACTTCATTAGCGGCCAACTTATTCAACACATAAATATGCGAGCCTCCCAATCCCAATATTGCCGATGCAAAAATTGAGATGATGATAGTATTTATAATATCCCTGTTAGTTCTATTTTCAGTTTCTTTGGACATTTAATATTCCACCTCAATCTTTTTCTACCTTTCTTCAGATAGAAATACAACGCCACAAAGAGTTAGGCCTGTGTTTGTAATATTGTCTTGTTGTTGATCTTCATCCCTGTTAAAGTGATATTTCACTTTAACCTTATCATTAGTTTCTACTGATGGTTCAAATCTCAATCTTGAATCTTGACCAATGATATTCAGCAAAACTGAGTCACCTGGTCTAGCGCCAATTACATCATATTCTTCTGTAGAACCTTCAATATCTGTACTAACTGTTATATTAGTATGTTTAAATGGGATCCCTTGAACTAAATTCATTTTTACACCTTTATAATTAATTTTTATACTACTTTTCTAATTACTGTTATTTCATAATTTGCTGAACTCATGTTTGATTCTCCATCTGTTTCGTCACCACATCCAAAGTCAATACTTACAGTGTCAGCAGCACTCACATAAGGTTGCCCTACTATTAATCCATTTGTAGAATCATTCTGAAAGTTCATCATGACTGCATCTCCAACTTTAGCGCCTGTAACAGTATAATTCATCGTTACTGGACCAGGGGCTTCTACACTAATTGCACCTGTCGTTCCAGATGCTGATAGAATAAATGCCATTCCACTAGTTGTAGGATCCGTTTTTTGTACATAACCTGACATATCAGCTCCTGAGTCTTGATTCAATATTTTAACATGATTAGCCATTACTTAAGACCTCGAAGACATATTTAAAGTAAATATAGATGCGTTATCATTTCCATCAGCTGTATATTCCAAACAAAGAAAATCAGCTTTTTCTGGCAATGCGTTTGAATAGATTACATTTCCACTAGCATCAGCTATTATCTGTTCACTGTCTGGTATTTCAACTAACTCAGATTCTTTAGGGTCTGTCGAGACGACACTATGAACCTTGAATCCAGTACCAGCACCAGAAACAAAACCACTATATCCAATTCTCATTTTATAGAAATCAGAATTCAAAGGAATTAGAATCTTATGATTCTGTGATGCATCAAAACTAGTAGGGTTTTCTTTGAATCTCTCAAGTGCCATTTTAAAACCATTTTAAAATTATTCCGAAAATTTTATATATGGGATGGGTTAACTAATCCCATCCCGTATTAGCTCAAGAACAACCTGTTCTTCCACTATAACCAAATTTTAGTTGTTACCGTTTACACCAGTATCTACTTTGATTGCGCCAACCGCTTCAGGTAGAATTACTTTAACACCGAAGTTATGTAACCCTCTGATACCTGTAGCAAATGAATCTTGCAATCTGATTTGCTCAACACTTTCAATTGGTATCGCATCTGCATAAGCAGTAGCACCTTTTACACCATAAGGTAAGATTCTATGAACATCGTCACTAGTTGTCAAATCGTCAGGATCTTCAGTGTAAACATTGTTAGATTCGATAATATCAAACCCTAATACTCTACCAACTCTACCAGTCACAACTACATTATCACTCAAATCAGATGATCTAGTCATAATATTAGACTGTATCAACAACGCTACTTCCTCAGGACTTAACACCGCGAACTTTTCAGCATTCGCTGGAACTTTCTGAAGTCCTAACTTTTTGTTAGCTAGAATTAGAGTATCATAGATGTTTGATGCAGTTAGTGTAATTGTAGGGATTACATTATCATTGTGTGCACCAAGAACCATAGTTTTATAAATAGTTTCATCAGCAACATTCGCCAAACCAGTTTTACCTGAAGACAAATAAGTATTAGCAAGGTCAAAAGTTGTTTTTGCTTTATCAGTATCTTTTATTTTCGCAGAGAAAGCATTCTCTTGATTGATGACAATGTCAACACCGTCATCTGAAATATCTTCCCAGTTTATAGTACCCAAGTATGGATAAATAGAAACCGCTGTAGCTTTTGGTATTGTGATTGTATCACCTTTACCCTTTATCTGGCCTTCGTACTCGGTAGTACAAAGTGACTTTGCCGTCAAGCTTTCTGAAAGCCCTCTAAGTAGCTCACCCGCTAAAATTTCGGGTATCAATTTTGTAAGCATTATTACACCTTTTCTTTATAATTAATCTAAAATATTTCCGTTCTTTTCAGCTTCAGCTATTGCTTTATGGTTTTTTGCAAAAAACTCTCTATCCTTTAATTGCTCTCTAGTGAAGCTTTTAGCGCCTGCTGTTTTACCATCAGGACTTTCTTCATTTGAACCACTATCAGAATTATTTTCTTGCGACTTGGTGTTTTCGGCTTTCACTTTTTCATCTACTTGTCTAGCTGAAAGTATTTGCTTTAATACATTGGTATCAGAGTGATATTCTTTAGCAAACTTTTCAGTCCATTCCTTTACTTCACCGTGAGCTATGCGCCCATCAGTCAAGGCTTTCTGAATTATTTCATCTCTTTGTTTTTCTAGCTTAGTTTTCTCTTCATTCTCGCGATTATCTTTAATGCCCTTAACCTCTTCACTCAGATTAGAAACTGATTTGTTGATTGGCTCAAGAGCTTTTGCAAAAACATCAGCTAGAGCTTGTGGGTCAAACTGTTGATTAGAATTTTGAACAGCAGATGCAGCTGGTTGCGTTTTTTGTGGCTCTACTGGCTTACCACCTAACTTAGCTATGACTTTCTGTATAAATCCTTTGTCATCAGTATCAATTGAGTCTAAAGCTTCATCAGCTGTCACTTCAAATTCATATTCTTTGCCATCAATCACTCTTTTAATTTTGCTCATCGTTTCGCCTCTTTTATTTTGGTGTTGGTTATTTCATTAGGTGCAAATTCGATACTATTCTGATTTGTAAATAGACACATAGTCTATGTGTCTAAAAAGTTTAGTGCTTAGCGAATAATTTTGTATTAGAAATTATTTGAGGCAAAAGAATGTTTGAATTAATAGACCTAAAAGGTTTGATATTATCTATAATCTATGAAGAGTTAGAAGAGTCGGTAGGTGAAAGTGCTACAAAGTATGATGAATTGAAAGATGAAGTAGAATCACTAGTAACTCAGTACACTAACTACACTACTGAAATGATAGCTGGTGAAGACTATTCGGAAATCAAGAACCAGTTACGTAGACCCTTTGCATGGATACTAGAATATTATTCACTTTCACACCTGAATGAACCGACTGATTTTCAGCAAAAGAGAATTCTTAGGAATTATGATGATGCTTTGAGTATGCTTAGTTCATTTCCTAGCTACAATGAAGACACTGACTCACCAAATAGCTATAACGTGGATATGGAGGTAGAAAAATGGTAACTAAACCTACATTAGCCGAGATGCGAACTATAGTTCATAATAGGTTAAAAGCTCACTCCGAATATTTGGGTGTGAAACAAAAAGATATTCAGCTAGGTGAAGTTGGTGAAGATGAAAGTAAACCATTCAATGTAAAAAAATCCTTTATCAGAGTCTATCTATTTCAAAGTACACCATCAGATATAAATCAAGCTGGTAGGAAAACCAGAAAAAAAGGTATCTTACTTTGCTTAGTTGGTACTACTAGTGCTGATACTGTAGATTCATCAGTAACTTCTTACGAACTCGGTGAAAAAGTAGAAGCGCTATTACATGGATTTGGTGATATACATAGATTACAAGAGCCGATATTTCCAGTCAAAAGGTTAAAGGGAGTGTCGATATTTGGAGTGTCATTCTTTTTCATTTATGATTCGAGCGCTCAGGAGGAACCATGGCCAAATCAGTAAGCAAAGCAAAACAAATGAAGATAGCTAAGTACTATCTTAAGAATCCTAGTAAAACCTCTTATGCAAAGGTAGCTTTGAAATTTGGTGTTTCTGTAGACCAAGTAAGAAACTATGTAAAGAAATTTCGAAGTGAAAAATACATAGCAAAAATAGATGAAGAGGTAAGCAAGGAAATAAAAGAAGAGCGAATAAGAGTAAATGATGAATTAGAAGAGTACGGCCAAGCTGCATTGATGAAAGAAATTATACTGGATACAATAGCAGAGCTGAGGGTAAGAAAAGACTTACCAATCAAGGAAAGAATAAAGATGACTAATGACATAACACTAGCGAAATCACGAAACCAAAAGCTAGAGCTAGTTGATGCACTTAAAAAACCAGATGCAAAAAAGGTTATAAAACTATGCAAACTAATAGACCCAAGCTTAACAGAGTCAAAGATAATAAATCTTTGGAAGCAAATAGAAATAGAAGACTAAGTCCACTTGACAAGAGCTTTGAACAAATAGCAGATTCTATCGAAAGAAAGAATTATGCTATGCCTTCAGTTACATTTGAAGATAATAGTGTAATTGCACGTGAAGAGCGAAAAACAAAGGCTTTAAAAAAGTTTGAAGATTTTGATAGAATATATTTTCCACCAGAATTTCACACACAAGGTCACCATAAACCTGGAGTGCTGCACTCCACAATACTACAAAAAACATTATTTCCTGGTGTCTTTTGGTTTGGTGCTTTTCGTAACCTAGCAAAATCAGCATATCTGAAGAAAATAAGGATATGGCATTTGTTATCTGGGCGTGCTAGCATTGGTGCTATAGCTGGTGAAACTCTAAAGAAATCTTCTAAATTCGTTAGGTCAATAGAAGCAATATTAAGAGAAAACAAGCGAATAGCCAACGATTTCGATATTAAGATTGAAGTAATGAATGAGGATATGCTAAGCTTTACTTGTAACACTAACAAGGGTATTTGTTACTATTTACCTTACTCACTCGATGCGAATGCTAGAGGTGATAATGTTGGTATAGACAGACCCGACTTTATGGACTTTGACGACCCAGAAACTGATAGGAACAATCACAGCTATGAGAACACTGAGAAGAGAAAGAAGAAAATATTAGAAGCTTACAGGAGCTGTAAGACTAATGCTAACATGATAATATTAGGTAATAATATAGACCCTAAGTGTTTGTATAACAGACTGAAAACAGCGCAAGAAAAAGGTGAAGAGTCTGGAGTTTTTACAATAATGTCATTTCCAGCATGGAGTAATGAAAGGACAGAAACAACCCCTTATTTGGGTTCGGTTTGGCAAGGTAAATACAAAGCCAAATCTGAAAAGGAAATGAGACAGCTGATGAAAGTTCATGATGATGTAGAGTGGTCAATAGCTCAAAATGACCCGATAGCAAAAACGGGTCATATTTTCCCAAGAGAACTTCAAAAGACTTATAAACACTCAGAATTACCTAATGACGCTGTAGGGGTTACATATTGTGACTTGAACTTATCACTAAAAGGAAAAGGCGATACTACAGCTATGGCTGGTTTACTATACAGCCCTAAGGAAAATAGATACTTTGTTTATAAACCTAGATGTAGAAGCTATTCTAGTAGCCACGAACTATTAAGCGATTATGTAAAGCTATTTGATAGTAGGATTAGACTAATGGGTATGGATGGACACGTAAATCAAGAGTCAACTTGGACAAATAACATTAGGAATTATACTATAATGTCTGGTTTACCATACCCACCTATAGTATTTTGTAGATACAATGCTGATATACAAGCTAGTCAATTAGAAGCTATTTATAAGCAAGGTCTGTTATATTTCCCTGAAGACTTTGTGGAAAGTGAAGAGGGTAAAGAAGCTATGGATCAGTTCCACGGATTTGTAACTAAAAAAGACAATAAGAAGGATGATTTCCCAGATGATCTTATTTGCTGTTTATCATTAGCACTAGACCGCTCAATGTTCATAGCATCAGCAAAAGGAACTAATAATTTTAAAGTAATTGAAGTAGGCTTCGGTGGAGGCTTTTAATAATCTATAGGTTAGAATATGAATTATATAGCAAGTGAACTAAATCATAAAGAATTTCCACTAAAGGCAAACATATTACAGAATGCACTGAAAAAAGCTAGTGTAATAGAAGATGAGACCAGAGACCCTAGGGACTTAATGAGTTACCTAGAGCGAATAATGTCTAGTATTCCAAAGATGAAAAGACATAAGATGCGCCGAGCTTCACATATATCAAGTGCTGATTGGGATATAGAACCTTTTGATAAAGAAGACGAAAACGCTGCTGTGCTTGCTAAAGCAGCTAAGCAAAGATTGAGTAGATTAATCAAAGAATACACTAGACACTATGTAGATGGTGAACTATTTGGTGCTTCATTAATCAGTTTACGATGGGAACCTTACAAAGATGGTTTATTTAAACCTTTTGTAGATAAGATTTATAGACCATTTGAAATAGAACCCTACCAAGATTATAGACAAGGTATAGCAATATTAAAAGAAGCTAAGGACAATCAATTTATCCGTACTGAGATACCTGAATTTGAGGTTAAGGATTACATAGTCAATATTCCAAACTACAGTGAACCTGGTGGAATACTCAGGACGATACTATACAATGCCTTCATGCTTAATTTAGCACGTCAGGAATGGTCTACATTCGTTCAATTCCTAAAGGGTATAATACAAGCTAAAATAAAGTTAGGTGCTAGTGCTGGTGATGAAAAAGCAGCCGTAGAAGCAGTAAAGAAAGCAGTAGAAAATAAAGCTACAGTTACTTCAGAAATGGTAGAATTTAACTGGGAACGAATTAATGACTTGAACTCTGGAAATGCTTTCAAAGTATTCCAAGATGCACTATATGAAGAAATAGAGATAGCTATAACTAATACTACTATGTTAGCTAGTGATAGAGAAAGAAACGCCCTAACGGTATTAGAAAGAGGCGAAGAGGATTTGGCAAGGGAAATGAGATTTGACTATGAAATAATAATCAATGATCAGTTACTAAAATATGATTACTACATGAATGTGAACAAATCCGAATTGCCTACGGTTTTACCTTACGAATTTACAATGAGACCTAAACTAAGACAAGATAAAACTAGCAATGCAAACATTATGCTAGCGGCTATTGGTTTGGGCATGCAGTTTACAGTACGTGAGTGGAATGAGAAAACTGGTATTACACTAATGGGTAAACCAGATGAAATAGTAACTACGAGAATGGTAAATAGTCTATCTGTGGCACTAAATGAAACTGAAGATTAACATAGACAAAGCTAGATTACAGCTTTTAGGTTCAGCTGTAGTTAATCATATCCGAAAGCGAACACTAAAAGGATTAGATAAGGACGGTGAAGCGTTCGTAAGTTATAGTACAACACCTTTTGCCATGCCATCGGGAGCACTGACACAAAAAACCAGAAAGGGTTTAGATTCGGCTAGTAGTTTGGTTTGGTTTACTACAAATAGCGGTTCAAAGTGGGTAGTAATTGATGGCGGTTACAAAGAGCTGAAAGCAGTAAAGAGGCCAAAAGACGGCGGCACAGTAAACCTAACTGATACTGGTAGAATGTTACAAGATTTGGCAGTAATAAGCACTAAAAAGAACCAAGTACAGATTGGATTCAACACATCAGAACAAGCCCAAAAGGCACTATGGAATATAGAGAATGGGCGGGACTTTATGGGTATAGAAGACAAAGAGCTAAGTAAATTAGCAGATACTATACTTGGTACTGGTATTGAAATTGAGTTGGTGGAATAGTAAATATTTGGTAAAAGTTGTGGTTCAAGTTTTCTAACTTAATAATTTAACCGCACCTTCTATTAAACTATATGCAGCAGAAGCCTTCTCAACATTTACTTTTGAGAAAAACCTTTTAACAAATAGCTTTACTTTTGCTTTTACTTCAGGGTCATTTTCTGTAAAATGCTGAGCTTCAAATGCAAATCCTATCAAACTATCAAAGTCGTTTATACCCTCTTCTACTTCAACCTTTATTTTATTCAGCTTATCAACCAATCTATCCTTAATTTCATCACCAAGGTAATCGCTAGTTTTAACATCATCAATTAACTCATCAATTTGAATGGTTAAAAAAGTTTTATCTTCTTCAGTTATTTTTATAAAGGTATCGTTTTCAATTTTAGAAATATCTATCTCAGATTCTATCTTTTTCATCACTAAACTATTAAGTGTGAAAGTTGCTTCACCAACAACTGAGTAAATCCAGTCTAGAATGTCGTCTCCAAATATTTCTTCGAAATCCAACTCTGGGAATTTATAATCATCACCTACTAAATTTTCTAAATACTTATAAATTTCAATGGAGCTACGGATTAAATCAGTATCAACATAACCTAACTTTTCAACTGTTTTTATTTTAAACTCTATGTAAGTTAATATGTTGTAAATTCTATTTATTCTAGGTTGCTTACTAAACCTCTGAAGTTCTTTAAAGTCTAGTATTACATTTTTATTCATATTTTTTCCATCATTTAACAACACAAATATAAAAAAAACCTACTTATTTGAGTAGGTCTTTTGATTTTAGGTATGTTTTAGTATATTTTTTTTATTCAGCAATCTTAATTTCTACTTTAGTGTCTCTATCTTTGTAGTAATCACCTACATGTTCAAAAATAAAACTGTTTTCATCTAAATTACTTCTTTTTTCTTTAGCCTCTAATCTAAACAAGGCATGAGAAGGCAAGTAGTTTGTTGTGTCAGCAATAAACACTGTAAATTCACTGTATTTGTATGAATCTTTATAATCTTCAATCACTTTAGCAGCTAATCTTCTATAATCATCTTCTTTAAATTTAGTGTAGTCTAACTCTACCCAGAACTTTAAGCCTTCGTGCTGTATCCCATATGGTGAAGGTTCACTTACTGAATACTCCAAAGGTGTTAGTTCTACTTGCTTTTTGTCGTCATTTATAATCATTCCGAATATCACGACTACTACAAACAGTACTCCTATACCGATTAGTATGTATTTAATTGTATTGTTCATTTCTACGTCTCCTATGTTGGTTAAAGTGTAATTGTAAATTAATTAAAAGATGTTGGTTTTTCAACATTCTCTTATTTTTCTGAAGTGGCTTTCACTTCATTGTTTTTTAGACCTAATTGATTTGCTTTGTAAATAATTTCAGTAATTGTGTGTGGCAACTTTTGCGCTAACACCGCAGCTGGAGTATTTGGATATTCATTAACTAATATCATTACCTCTCCTGTTGCCCATACTTTAGGTTGTTTCATGGCTTACCCTCATTTGTTATTATTAAAATAATTCTGTGCCGAGTGTTGGAATCGAACCAACGAGCTTTCTGTATTTA
>Ga0070729_10002868_pt1 | contig 21202 bp, 17 predicted proteins | sample tdDd472_FD_66725 | JGI IMG/M metagenome (GOLD analysis project Ga0070729, IMG submission 66725) | Marine sediment microbial communities from the Atlantic coast under amendment with organic carbon and nitrate - tdDd47.2 | ecosystem: Environmental > Aquatic > Marine > Coastal > Sediment | place... | reverse complement strand
TGACCGCTGATCTCACCGAAGATGAAAAATATTATCTGGCACAATTGGCAAATGATAGCGATGAAGCGTAAGTCATACTGAATTCAGCTTTATCACAAAGTACTGTATCGAAATCGGTTGAAATACCAAAATAGTCACATTTCATGACCTATGTTTTTAGTCTTTGGCAATTGTTTTTTGTGTGCGAAATCGGCTCTATCATCCAAAAACTAATAGCCCATTGTGAGGTGGTTTCGAGTCCGAAGTCCAAATTAAAATTTAACCAAAAAAGATAAACGATCACAAAATCTTATTTGATTTCTGCGTGAGGGTACGTTACTCTAATAAAATATTACGCTATTGAAGGAGACACTCTTATGCAAAATGGGTTAATGGATATTACCCTCACCTATTGCGCCGCTTGACATTACACCCCACGCGCCATCAGGTTGATGGACGAAATCTTAGAAGAACGCGAAATTGAATATTTTGTAAAGAGCTGGACACTTTTTCCTAGTACGGGTGGTGCTTTTGAAGTTACCGTAAACGGTGAACTTGTCTTCTCTAAAAAGCAACTCAAACGCCATGCCGAACCGGGCGAAATCCGTACAGCAATTCTAAAAGTACTTGATACACTGCGCCCACCGGATTTTGTTTTAGTAGAAGATTAATGGAAGATGAGAGCCAATCATTTATAGTGGAATGATTGGCTCTCCCATTTTTTTATTACCTAATAACAATAAAGTCTAAATCTTCTTTGTATTCTTTGTACAATATATATTATGTAAATACCTTAATACATATTTTTGAACGTTACTAAACTGTAATCCATTTTGACATATTGCTATGTATGTTATACACTAAGCCTCTCAGTGTGTAGATATTATTTATATTATATCTACATGGACTATCACGTATTTAATGATTTTTATAAGGAGATTCACGCATGAGTAAACGTGTTATTTTTGTTTCACTGATCGTTTTTGCTGTACTGCTAATGAGTACCAGCATCGCTATGGCGCAAGATAGTATCTTGGCGCGTATTCAAGAACGTGGCGAATTAATTTGCGGTGTGAATGCAACCCTCCCCGGCTTTGGTACACAAAATGATGCTGGCGATTTTGAAGGTTTTGATGTTGATGTTTGCCGTGCTGTTGCCGCTGCCGTTCTCGGTGATGCACAAGCAGTTGCCTTCCGTCCATTAGATGCAGCACAACGCCCAACTGCATTGGCTTCCGGTGAAGTTGACATGATTAGCCGTAACACCACCTGGACACTCAGCCGTGATACCGAATGGGGCGCAACCTTTGGTCCAACAACCTTCTATGATGGCCAAGGTGTTCTTCTTAAAGTTGATTTTGGTGCAACCACCTTCGAAGAATTAGGTGAAGAAAGCATCATCATGTGTACAAATGCTGGTACAACAACAGAATTGAACATTACCGACCTCGCTAACAAACTCGAAGCAGACTGGGAATTAAATACATTCCAAGACTTTGACGCAGTTTGGGCAGCATACGAAGCAGACGCATGTGACGCAGTAACAACCGATATGAGTGGTTTGCTTTCACGTAAAGCATCCTCAGCAGATCCTGCTTCCCACTTCATTCTTCCTGGTACCATCAGTAAAGAACCTCTCGGTCCTTTAAGCCCACAAAGCGACCCACAATTTGCTGATATTATCCGTTGGACAGTTTGGGGTATGATTACCGCAGAAGAACTTGGTATCGACAGCATGAATATCGGTGATTTCATGGATAGTGATGATGCTGGTGTTCAACGCTTCCTCGGTACAGGCGACAGCATTGCAGGGGACTATCTTGGTATCAATGATGAATTCATGGTTGATGTCATCACACAAGTTGGTAACTATGCTGAAGTATTTGATCGTAACTTAGGTCCAGACACAATCTTTGGTCTAACCCGTGGTATTAATGCACTGTGGACAGACGGTGGCTTGCTCTACGCTCCACCATTCCGTTAAAACCGAACGCTAGGTTAACTTAGCGCATTCACAACAGGGTGCGTCATCAACGATGGTGTCGCACCCTGTTTACATTTTGGGGTAGGATGAGATTTAATAGTAAATGAATGATCTTCATTCATGTGGTTTGAAATTCGGATAAAGTAGAATACACCCAAGCAATACAAGTCGATAGCTAATCAATATTTTATTGCCAATTATTTTGAGAAATCTATTTTTCCCCTCAAAATTATAAAAACAACCAACTCATCCCCCTAATCACTGTAACTATTGAATATTTGTGACTTTGCATGATTCTGTCTACAATAGTAGTCAATTGAATCGCAATAGACTCAAATCACATAGGGGAGAGTTTGCCTATGACAATACAACATGAAGCACAACAGGAGAGTTTGTTGCCTGCGGTTCTTCGAGATGCCCGTATCCTACAGGGTATAGCCCAGATCATATTCGTCATTATTGTCGTTCTTGTCTTGAGCGATCTTGGCGCACGAATCAACGGCGCACTTGAAGCCACAGACCAAGCCCCTAATTTAGAGTTCTTACAGAATAAAGCGGGTTTTGATCTTGCCGACTCTGGCTCGTATGTCCCAGAAGACAAATATATTGATGCTTTTGGGGTCGGATTTATTAATACCATGCGTGTTGTCATCATTGGATTGGCTTCGACAACGGTGATCGGTATCTTATTTGGTATCTTTTTATTAAGTAGTAACTTCCTTGTGCGGACATTAGCCCGTGGTTATGTAGAAATCCTACGGAACACGCCGATTCTGCTACAGATATATGCGTGGTTCTTCGTTGTGATCTTCGCACTACCCTCTTTGCAAGAAGCCATTACCATCCCACAAGAAGGCATTCGGACAGTTCCTATTGCCAAGATATTGATTTCGCTGGTGATATTCGGATTCGTCTGGGCATATACACGCGGTCTGCGGAACAAAGTGTTGCAAAGCCGTATCCGTCAAGGGGCTGTTGTTGTTATCATACTGGCGAACGTCTTCGGAATCATTGGAATTGGCCAAGGGACACCTGTTACCTTCATACCAGGTATCTATATTAGCATTAAGAGTGTTGCTATATTTGAACTGATACCCTCAGCAATGTTTGGGATTTGGATGGTTTTTGTTGCGATGGGGATCGTCGTCGCCGTGGCTCTATGGCGCTATGATGCACACATCATCGAAACAACAGGACGACCTATCGCACGGGTACAGCGGGTCATCGTCACACTTGTCTTGTTTACAGTCATCGGATGGATGATTGTGGGGATGCGTCCTACCCCTGCCGAAATTCCGATCTTTAATGAAGACACCGAAGAAATCGTCATGATGCCTTATGATGACGCTTTTGAATCGGGTTTGTTGACGATCGAGCAAGAACTTGAATATAGCCGTCAGCCGTTGCTCTACCGTCCCCCCATGATAGATTCACGCGGACGCAATATCGAAACAGGTATCGAATTCTTACCCGCGTATCTAGCAGTCTTTTTAGGATTGGTAGTTTATACCTCAGCATTTATAGCAGAGATTGTTCGCGCAGGAATTCAAGCTGTTCCAAAAGGGCAAATCGAGGCCTCTAAAGCTGTCGGATTATCACAAGGCGAAATGCTGCGATTAATCATCTTGCCACAAGCCTTACGGGTGATTTTGCCACCAATGGGGAACCAATACTTAAATTTTGCAAAGAACTCCAGTCTAGCGATTGCCGTTTCGTATACTGATATTTTTCAGGTCACGAATACCATTATTAATCAGTCAGGGCAATCCGTCACCGGAATCATCATGGTCATGTTAGCCTATCTAGTTATTAGCCTGGTTATTTCCTTCATGATGAACTTAATCAATCAACGTTTCCAACTGGTCACAAGGTAGGTGCATATGTCAGAACAGAAAAAAGTCGATGTGACACAGACTTTCATCTATCACGAAGATACGCCAACCTTACCGCCTCCGCGTTTGGAAGTTGGTGCAATTGCGTGGTTACGTCAAAATCTCTTTGGGTCTGCCGCAGACACATTTATTACCCTGCTTTCCTCTATCCTGTTAGTCATATTGGTTGTTGGATTCTTCCAATGGGCGATTGGATCAGCGAATTGGTTTGCAGTCATTAACAATCAACGCTTGTTCATGTTAGATAGTTTTGAACGTGTGTTTGAATGGCGGGTTGCCCTGTCTGTTTTATTGGTGGCAATCCTCACAGGGATTAGTTTTGCAGTATGGGCGCGACGGTCTATGCGTACCATAACGATAGTCGCAATCGGAATGGTTACCATCTTGGCGATTCTTCCCATTTTTATTAAAGCAACGATGGCTTTCCCACCGTCATATTTTGCAGTTGGAAATGTCGAAATTGTTGACCGTGCTTCAACACTTCTGCCTCAAACCGAGCTCGCATTCATCGCACAAGCAGGCGAAACCATTGAGATACGGTTGGCAACAGATGAAGTGGCTGATATTGAAACCCTAAAAGATATTTCAGGATTTTCAGATCGTACTGTAAACGCGCTAGCGAATGCGGCACAAAATCGGCTCGACCAACAAGAGACAGCAGGTTATACCTTTGATCGTATGGTAAGCCGAGAATTAACTGAATCCTTAGAAGAGCGAACACGTCTCGACATCAGGACGCTTATCCGTACCAATGATATGACGGCGGCAACATCTGAGTTTCTTGAATTGACTCGTGATAATGCAGAAAACGGTAGCCTCACACGGACACAGTTAAAAGCATGGGTTACACGCTTAGAAGATAGCATTAAAGCACTGGAAGAACCTGATGAAGCCCTCCTTGGCGCAGTGGATGCAGTAGATACTGCTGTTAATGCACTTGCCTCAGATTCGGCTGCGTTGGGTGATGATGTGTTATCAGCAGTTGATACCCTCGCAACCACACTGATCGAAAGTGAAAATCTTGCAGCAGTTGGCGAATCACTCGTCAATGATCTTACCTTAGACCTCATCGGTGAGGAAGATCAACCAAATGAACGTGAGAACTTGATTACACCAACACCCGAAGAAACCGTCATTTTGCGCGATATGTTTGTCTTGTTGCTGACCCCACAATCGGTCATCGAAACATATGATATTGGTCAGGTCTCCATGCAAATCCAAATCTTGGATGGGCAGACGCTTGACGTCATGAGCGAAGGCATTGTTGATGGTGAAGGCTCAGTTGTTTCAGCTGAAATTCCTGCTGACGGTTGGTACATTTTATCGAAGACTCCAGTTGAGGGCGAAAATGGTACAGGGGTTTTAGCTGTAAATGGCGTATTCCCAATTGTTGAGCGTGTCTTGGGTGCGAATAATTCTGTATTTGTACGCCTGACGGATAACGACCTCAGTATCAATGCCCCACGTCCGACGATAGATGGTAATAACGTGCCGTTTGCGGTTTTAATTGATAATCAATATCGTGGAGTCCGTGATTTACAAACGTATCTCATCCACTTTATCCCCTTGTTCTTTGACCAATTCGACCGATTGTTTATTCCCTTTGTACTCGCTATTGCTTGGGGATTTGCTATCGGACGGGTTGTGGCTCATTTACTTGGCGAAGAATCTCACTTCAACAATCTTGCCAGCCGCGGAACTTTGTTGCTAGTTGGCGCATCACCGCTGATTATCCTATTGCTTTACTTCAATATTGCAGATGGAAGAGGCGATATTATTGGGGCAATCTTTAAGATTGGGCTGGTGATTGCCAGTATCTTCTTAGCAGGTCAAATCGACGCATGGCTGACCCGTATGAATCGCGGTGAAGATGCCGAAGCCAATATCACTAGCCAACTGATCTATGCTTGGGGGATTTTCCCCGTGGCGATGTATGTGCTTGCATCCGGTATCGGTGGATTATCTGGTGGCGCACTTGGTAGCATCGTCGGCGGTTTAATCTGGCTGATAGTGATGTATTTTGTTGGTTTGAACTATAAAGGAACAATCGGCTATGTGTTATTGGTCGGCGGATTCTTCCTACAGATTGTTCAATCATTTATTGTTGATATAGTTTGGGATACATGGACAAACGAACCTATCTCGTCCATTTTAAGTTGGGTTGTCTTAGCGGCTATCGGTACAGGTATTGGCTTATTGGGCTATACAATGAAAAATGGTATCGGCTTCAACATCAAACGGGTGGGGTATCTCACATCTGGTGTTGTTCTCGTTTTATCCATCCTTCTCCCTAACATCCTTACCGCAGGCACGATAGACCCTCAAATACTGGGTTACGTCGGGATTGCCGCATGGTTAGGATTGATGTTCTTTACAGGTGTTCATTACTGGAATGGTAGTCGTTTAGCATCTGGATTGCTCATTCTGACATTCTTATGGTTACGGACATTTACAGCAATTGATGTTTGGTCGAGTGTTTACTTTGTCATCTGGCTAAGTGTCGGTATGGCGATATTCAATCGCGGTGTTGAAGCCGCACGAATCCGTAAAGTTGTTGATGATAGCAATGCGCCAATCATACAACAGCTTGCCTTACCGGGTTTGGTCGGAGCGGCAGTTGTCTGGTTAGTTGCCTTAATTGCCATTCCAACGCTTATCAGTGCCCTGGATTCATCTGGTATTTTACAAACATCTCCTCAAGACTTACTCCCCCTATCCGATAAACGCAGTTGGGGTGGGTTGATGTTAACGATGCAACTCACGATTTTGGGTATCGGGGCATCCTTCCCGATTGGGTTGGCATTGGCGTTAGGTCGTCGGAGTAACCTCCCAGTTGTGAAAACAGCCTGTATCGTTTATATCGAGACTGTGCGCGGTGTTCCGTTGATTACAGTACTATTCCTTGCAACCCTTCTTGTTCCTTTGATCGACCCGACACTGGCAACTATCGAAGGGGCAGTCCGTGTGTGGGTGGGTGTGACCATGTTTAGTGCGGCATACCTCGCAGAAAATGTCCGTGGTGGGCTACAATCAATCCCCATCGGACAGACAGAAGCGGCTCAGGCCATCGGGTTATCCGCTTGGCAAACAACTTTACACATCTTGTTACCGCAAGCATTGCGAGCCGTTATTCCTGCATTAGTCGGTCAGTTTATCTCGCTGTTTAAAGATACATCGCTGGTAGTGATCGTTGGTCTGGCAGAAATCACAGGGATTGCAAACCGTGTGGTCGCACAACCAGAATTCTTGCAGAAACGGCAAGAAACTTACCTGTATATCGCTATCATATATTTTGTGTTCAGCTACATCATGTCTTATATCAGCCGTCGCGTTGAGGAGACTGGTTCTGGTGCGGCACGGGCACAACAAATTTAAATCAAATCGCTTGTAAAGGAGAGTTTGTTAACTCTCCTTTCAACCAATATGAACCAATCGAAATTAACTGTTTTGTGTTTATGGAGGCAATAATGGCAGAAGATAAACAAACGATGTCGGGTGAAGAGCCGATCATTATTTGCAAGAATATGAACAAGTGGTACGGAGAATTCCATGTGTTGCGGAATGTCTCTATCGAAGTCCAACCCAAAGAAGTACTGGTGATTATCGGACCATCTGGGTCAGGTAAATCGACATTTATTCGGTGCATCAATCGCCTAGAAGAACATCAAGATGGTCAAATTGTTGTAGACGGTATCGAGCTGAGTCACGATGTGCAAAATATCGCTGAAATCCGTCGTGAAACAGGCATGGTATTCCAACAATTCAATTTGTTCCCACATCTGACAATCCTTGATAACATCACCCTAGCACCGATGAAAGTCCGTCATTGGGCGCGTGATAAAGCCGAGCAGCGAGCGATGGAATTATTGACCCGTGTAGGGATTCCTGAACAAGCACTCAAGTACCCCGGTCAATTATCCGGTGGGCAACAGCAACGTGTGGCAATTGCACGTGCATTAGCGATGGAACCCAAAATCATGCTGTTTGATGAACCGACTTCGGCACTCGATCCCGAGATGATTAAAGAAGTGCTTGACGTAATGAAAGAGCTAGCACTCAGCGGTATGACGATGCTCGTTGTGACACATGAGATGGGGTTTGCGCGTGAAGTGGCTGACCGCGTGATCTTCTTTGATAGAGGGCGTATTGTAGAAGAAGGTCCACCAGAAAACTTCTTTAGCCCTGATATTGAGCATCACCCACGGACACAAGAATTCCTTGATCAGATTTTATAACTCTATTTTACAATATTGCGCCTAGGGTATGGATACACCTCACCCTAGGCGACTTTATTTAAGTACCACATCAATTTGTTTCAGGAATCCATAAGTAACGTTATAATTATAGTAATGTATCCGCAACAGCATCATTACTTAGGATTTTTTCATGAATCAGCCTAATTCCCCCTTTACGCATACTATTTTAAATCGTTTAGATGCCACGATTGCCCGATTTGAAGGCATGATGAAATTGCTAACGGATACCCTACCCGATGCCAGTACCCGCAAGAGTAAAGGCATACTGATACAATTACGAAGCGAAATATTAGGTGTCCGTGAAGAGGCGGTTGCAACCTTAACACGGCTGAACACCTTTGGTGCAACATTAGAAACGATGGCTCACCCCGAAGCAGGTGTCGATGCGGCGCTGGCGGATGTCTTGAAGTGGTTTTTATTACTGACAGAGTGTGAGCGTATGTTTATTTCGTTATATGATGCTGATGAAAAGGCATTTGTCATGAGTATAAATGAAGGTTGGATGGATATGGAACTCCGTCCAATGGAACATACCATCAGCGAAACCGTCTTGAAAGAAGTCCAAAAATCCAAAGACATCTTTTCGAGTAGTAATGTTGACATGGCTTCCGACAGTTATCAAAAAAGTGGCAGTTGGCGCATCCCGCTAAGGATCGTCATTGGGATACCCTTGATCTGCAATGATAAGCTAATCGGTATCTTCTATGGAGATCGTAAAATTACATCAGGGGTACTATCCCGTGATATGCTACCTCTATTAAAGTTGTATGCGGCGCAGGCGGCAATTGCGATTCATAATGCACAATTATTCGCTACCTTAACATAACAATCCCCTAAAGAGAAAAAAGGGCAACATTAGCCCTGTGATGGTTGTTTAATGTCAATGTGATTAGAGCTTCTTGATGCGGATTTCGCGGTTGGCGATAGCTTCTTCTAATTCATCGGGACGGAAGTTCATGATTTGCATCTCTTTACCACTAATGCTAATCAGCTTGTCGTCTGCCATTGTAACCATGCCCCGTATAACGAGCTTTCCATTTTTGTAAACTTCAATGCGTTCACCTGTACGAGGTTTCATAAGTCGTTGTAAGAGTGCCATGATAATCTCCTCATCTCTTTGTTTTGTAAATCTATTGTTAATGATTTGTCGAGGAGTGTATATAGTACTCAAGTAATATTACGTGTAATAAAAGTGTAAAATATTTTACCGTCGTTTTACATGATATATAAATTGCTTGAAACTCAAATTGATAGTGTGTCGAAAACAGTTGAAATTCAAGTAAGTTCATTATATGTATCGGCTGAGAATGATCTCAGTCGTACAAAATCTAAACAATTCGTGGGGTTTTTGCATCCTGCCAATCGCGAAATCAACACATCTAAACTGTTTCAACCAAAATGGATACGTTACCCTCAAATTGATGGTTCAATGATACCTGTGATAAAGTGGTATGAAACGACTTACAGCTACGATGGAATCAAATTCTCCAGTAGCGGATGACACAGGTCTTATCCCTACAAAATCTCCATAAACGCCTGTAGGGACAGGTTTGCAAACTTGTCTCTGCTGTATCACCCATTCACTACGCCATCTGGGGTCATCGGCGTGTGCCCGACACAGAAGTACTTTCGGCTGGTACACCATAAAATACCATCTCGACCTCGTCAGGAATGTCAAAGGGACTCCCTTCAATGCTGGAAATCTCAAAGACTTGCTCGATCATTTCAATGATAAATTCGTGATCTTGGGTGAATGTAAACACATGATTGCGGTCACGCGGTAGGTCTTTAAAATAGTCGATGGTTAGGTTTTCCACAAAGATATGCTGAACATCAAATTCATCAATCTGTCTCCCGAAGAATTCAGGAATATCATCACGAATATTATTGGGAAAGAGTAGATCCGTAAAGACGTGTACTGTTGTATTTGTGGGGAGGTCAACCGCGCGTAAGATCATATCATCAAAGGCAGGTCGAGGTCTGTTTCCAACCGAAATCCGTGTAAATACAAAATCATGAAAATTTGGGACAATCGTATTGAAATAATAAGTCACTTGATACAGTCCCACACACCCTAAAAAGATCATCAATCCGATCTGAACCCAGCGTCGCCGATAGTCAGAAACCCATGTGGTTAAGACTGTCCATAGAGAGTCTACCCCAACCGCCGTAATGACCATCAAGACACCATAGACCAGTGTATGACGGGGGCTTGGTGCAGAGAATTTGTCAAAGATGATGCTATTGGCAATAGCAACTCCTATTGCCCACCAAACAAACATTGCACCGTGTACCGTATGGAGTCGCCACAATAGAACACCGAACCCTAATAAAAAGAACGGTACTAAAAATGGCAGAATATACGCATCATCACTCTGATAAAAATTATCAAGAGCTTCCGTTTGTACATAGCGTTGAATCGGTGCGCCGAGGTGTCCGAATTGATTATCGAGCAAGAAATCGGATAATCGCCCTGTCACTAGAATATTGGGGCTATCGGTAGTCGCTTCTAAGCGTTGCGTAAACGGACGGTCATGACTCCACAGGGTATGATAAAATGGGACAATCACCATCGCCAAACAAAATCCAAAAACAGCAAGATGCTTCAGCGTGGGTAAGTGGAAAGGATACTTGCGACGGCAGAATATCGTAATCCACACAAGCCAGCACACCAAAAATATTGTGAAGAAAATTCGCCCACCTTCGTAGAAGTAGTGGGTTAGACCAAATGCCACCCCTGCAATTGCAAAATCGGATTGCCGTTGATAGCGTAATCCACGCAGAAAATACATAAAGCCGACCATGCCGAAAATTGGGTCAACTACCATATTCATGCCGATGCGTCCGAAATGAATATAGACAGGCATTACCGCTAGCAAGAAAGCACACATCAGCGCAACCCGTAGCGTTAATAATTGGCGTACAAAACCGTAGATCACGACCAAGCCCACCATACTGATAATCGGTGTGACAAGGCGCAAGCTGGTTAAACTTGGTCCCAGTATATTGACAAATATCAGTTGCATATATGAGAAAACATCGGTGTATTGGGTTTCGAGTGGCAATAGAATTTGGGGTGTTTCTGTATTGAGGCTAAGAATGCCACTCAGGAAATAGAATTCATCGACAAACATATGAATCGTATATTCTAAGTTCCAGAGACGAATGCCCCCACCGAGTAACACAATCCCGAGCAAGATGGTATGATGCCGTTCCCATTGGAATCGACGTGGTAAGCGTCCGCCAAAGCCAACAATCACGCTGAGTATTCCACTGCACAATAAGAGCATTTGAATATGGGGCGATGTATTCATCAGTCTGAGCGTCTTCTGCCACGGTTGTACCCAATAGGGTGGCATATTTATCATCGTGAGTAAACCCATGCAAACGATGGCAACCCCAATCCAACGCCAGCGCACAGTATCATTTACTGGCACGGTGTCACTATCGGCATGAGGCGCAGTTTCTGGTATCAACACAAACGATAAGCGGATGAAGGGTAAACTCAATAGGAAGATATAAAACCCTGTGAAGCTATCCATATACTGAGGCTGATAGAAAAAAGCAGATAATCCCAACAGCACGAGCGCAACTACAAAGCTGATGTAAGCATATAATAGGGGCTGTTGCTCATGGATGGCTCGTAAGCGGTAAATGCGTGATGGATTGGGTGACGAATTTTGCATAAGGTTTAGGCAGATTCAAGGTTTTACATAAGGGACAATGGCATAATCCTTGCCCCTTAGATTATCAAGTAAGCGACTAGTTCCAACCATCCCGACGACCTGAACCACGACGGCTATCGCGATTATCAGTACCTTGCTGTCCACGTAACAATTGACGTTTGGCTTTTTGCACATCACTTTCATGCTTGAGCAAAACCGTCAATGTCGTTTCGAGCGTTTTCTGGTCAATCGCATCAGCATTTAGCATCATGAGAGCTTTTGCCCAGTCAATCGTCTCGGACACACTCGGATTTTTCTTCAAGTCTAAGCGACGTAAACCTTGAACAACTTCCACGGTTTGGGAAGCAAGCTTTTCGCTCATTTCTGGGACGCGCATTCTGACAATACTGAGTTCAGATTCGTGGCTTGGGTAATCAACAAACAGATATAAGCACCGTCGTTTTAAGGCTTCGGATAATTCACGGGTGTTGTTACTGGTTAGTAGTACGGTGGGATGATGCTTGGCTTTAATCGTGCCTAGCTCTGGAATAGATACTTGGAAATCGCTCAAAATTTCGAGCAAGAAGGCTTCAAATTCAGCATCGGCGCGGTCAATTTCATCAATCAGCAATACAACCGGTTCCTCACTCATGAGTGCTGCAAGCAGAGGACGCGCTAACAAGAAGCGATCACTAAAAAACACATCATCTTCTTCACCCAAACGATCCGCCGCTTGATGAAGGGTTTCTGATGTCGATAAGAGATCACTTAATTTATCACGGAGTAATTGTGTATAGAGCATCTGCTTGGCATATTCCCACTCATAGAGGGCTTTTGTTTCGTCCAAGCCTTCATAACATTGAAGACGAATCAAGGGTTTACTCGTTGCTGTCGACCATGCTTTTGCTAATTCTGTTTTACCGACACCTGCCGGACCTTCTGCAAGGAGTGGCTTACCCAGCTTATCTGCCAGAAACATTACCGTTGAGATGTCATCGGTTGCAATGTACTGCTGTTTGCTCAACGCTTCGCTGACTTGTTTTATATTTTCAAACATAGTGGAAATCCATTCTGCTTCATCGAAAGTAACGATAGAGGTTACACCCTTCAACTATACCTGACTTTGTTAGTTTGTGGCAAGTTAGCGCAAGATAAATGCTAGGGGAATGGTTTATGAACGTCGAGCGCGTCTGGCTAGATCCGCCATGCCTTGCTCACGCGATACCTTACTCTGATAACCGAGTTCATCACGGGCTTTCTGGTCATTGAGTGTGATTTCTTGGCTTAAGACAGCAACAGCCACCCGTGTTAGGGGTGGGTCTCTATCAAGATTGAATCGACGCACAATAAACTCACTGCTGTTAGCGACCCATCCCGATAGCCTACGCGGGATACTGCGATCAGGTAAGGTCTTGCCCTGTGTTTTGAATATCTCCGTAGTAAAATTACGGAATTCGACAGGCGCGCCATCCGTCAGAAAATAAGCATTCCCTCCCGTGCCTTTATCGAGCGCGAGGAGTGCCCCTTCCACGACATTATCAACATGACAGGTCGCTGTGAGGTAATGCCCATGATTAAACCACACCCAACCCCCACTTTCGGCAATATCCATCAATGCTGGTAAAAATACGGTGTCGTCGTTTCCCCAAATTAAACGCGGACGGACAGCAATTGTTTTGAGGGTGTCGCTATTAGCGGCAATCACTTTTTTCTCTGCGAGCATTTTTGTAAGGGGATAGAGTCCTATCGGTTTACGTGGGTATGGCGCAGTTTCATCAACATGAATCATCGGTTTACCATCGGCTAAAACAGCTTCCGTACTGATATGAAGGAGACGTGGAATCGCCATCATCTGACAGGCTTCGATTACTTGTTGTGTACCTGCTACATTGACACGATGAAAGTCGAGCGGATTACCCCATTGTGCGACCAATGCCGCCGAATGAATCACCGCATCACAGCCTTCCATCCCACGACGTAAAGCATCCTTTTGATTCAAATCTCCAGCTACAACATCTGCACCTAAAGCTTCCACTACTTCACCTGATGAAACAGATCGTGCCAGTGCGCGCACAGTATCCCCGCGTTTGATGAGCCCCCGAATCAGATTCCGTCCCAGATAACCTGATCCACCTGTGATGAAGATTTTCATATTAAACCTTATTTACCCTGAGATTGATTGATGCATGTTATATATTAAATAAACCTCATCAAAAGTATAGCTGATTCACCTATTCACTTGATAGTATAATAGGGATGGTGCTGAGGACTGAGTGTAACATTTTAAAATGTGTTGTATCGAGAAAAAAGTTGCAGAATTCTAATGCAATATCAATTGACAGAATGCGAATAAATGTTCTAATATAGGTGTACCATATAATCAAGGATGCAATATGTCATGGCGCATATGATACGCAAGTTCCTTATTCCTACCCTCAAAATACCTATTCTATTGGTGGGTCGTGTTCTACAGATTGTTCGCAAACAAGTGTTGGGTGGGCGGGTGATTGTTAAGCGCGGTGATGTATATTATATCCCGATGTGGGTGCCAATCGCGTTTGTGATTGCACTGTGTATGCCGACGATTTGGGGTGGTGTCTCTGATGTTGCCCACCGTGTTTATGCTCGATTATCGTCTGTGGTGTATCAACTATCGTATCCTGCATATGCCAATAATGGTGAAATCGCGCCATTTTTTGCGCCATCTGTCCAACATTGGGCAAGCAAAATTGATGAATGGTCAACATTATATGAGGTCGATACGCAACTGATGGCAACCGTGATGCAAATTGAATCCTGCGGTCATCCTTCGGTTGTGAGTAGTGCAGGTGCGCGAGGGTTGTTTCAAGTGATGCCTTTCCACTTTGAAGACCATGAAAATATGATTGACCCTGATACCAATGCCAAACGGAGCGGTTTGTTTTTGAACTACTGCCATACTGCGTCAGGCGGTGATGTCGGGCTGACACTGGCTTGTTACAATGGGGGACCTTCTGTGATTAATCGTCCCTTTAATACATGGGCGAACGAAACCAAACGATATTATCAATGGGGTGTTGGTATTTATAGCGATGCCATTGTCAACCTGCCTGTAAGTGATACCCTCAATCAGTGGATGGATGCAGGAGGAAGCCGGCTTTGTGCCAGCGCACTCCACGAACTCGGTGATTATTCATCGCGGGTGATCGCGTCATCCTGATCTTGATCTGGCAAATCCGTCAATTCAATCGGTAACCAAACCGTAATTATTGAACCATCGTTGATTTTGCTTTCTATATCAATGTGCCCTTCGTGGGCATCAACAATTTCTTTGACAATCGACAATCCCAAACCACTCCCTGATATAGCCGATTGTCCAGCCCGTTGTCCGCGATAGAAACGGGAAAATAAGTGCGGGATGTCTTCATCAGCAATACCCATGCCTGTATCACTCACCCGTAAAAATACTCGATTTGTGATTGAATCCTGCCCTGTACTCACTTGAATTTTCCCACTACTTGTATATTTGATAGCGTTGCTCACCAAATTAGTGGCGACTTGTGACAAGTGCCTTTCGACCCCGATGATATTGGGTAAAGTCGGGTCAAGCTCATGAATCAGATCAAGACCGTGAATTTCGGCACGGGGTGCAAGGGCATGAACAGCATTCTCGACAATATTGTTTAATGATACTTCTGCATAGGTGATATTATCGCGTGACATATCAATAACAGATATATCAAAGGCGTTTTCTACAAATTCTTCTAAGCGGTCTAATTGTGTACGGAATCCTTCGATGTGACGTTCAATACTGTCATTATCTTTGCGATGTTGCAAAAGATATAATCGTGTATTGAGGACTGCGAGGGGGGTTCGCATTTCATGAGAAATATCGGCAATGAATTTCGAGCGTAGTCGGTCAAGGTCTAAGAGTTGTTTGTTGGCTAGCTCCAGTTGTTCGGTACGTTCTCGGACTCGTTGCTCAAGGTCTTGATTGAGTTGTTTAATCTCCTCGGCTTGGCGATGTTGCTCGGTAATATCAACCATCGTCCCTTCAAAATATAGAATATTACTCGACTTATCGCGGATCACTCTTGCCTGCACATTGACAATAATGATGTCTCCATTTTTCTTTTTGAGACGGCTTTGGTGGTCGAGAACATCTGCTTCTATGTATGATTGTAAACGTTGTGCTGAGGTTCGATCCGCTGGATTAACGTACAAATCTTGTGCAATATCAAGATTATATAACTCATTGGCGTTATCATAACCTAACATCTTTATCAACGTTGGGTTGACACTTAAGAAACGTCCATCCATCGTGCTTTGATAAATGCCAACTAATGCATTTTCAAAAATTGAGCGATATCGTTCTTCGCTGATTTTTAATGCCAGTTCTGTAGCTTTACGTTCCGTGATGTCTTCAGCAATGGCAACCGTATATAGACTTTCTTGCTCATTATTGGCACTATGCGTTGTAAATAAGCTAATGGATAAATTCACCCAAATAATCGAACCGCCTTTATGAATATAGCGTTTGATACGGGTAAAGTAATCGATCTCTTTATTGACTAGCTTTTCAAATTGGTCAGTATCCTCAATGTTATCGTCGGGATGGGTGAAATCGTTGTAAGTCATCTGTTGCAATTCTTCGACTGTGTATCCTAACAAGTTACAAAATGCGGGATTTGCCATGTCGATGTAGTGATCTGCACGCGTGACCGTCATTGGAAGGCTGGCATTTTCGAAGATGGCACGGAAGCGTTTTTCGCTATTTTCGATAGCAAGTTTGATATTACGCGATTCGGTAATGTCTCGGCTAACAGCAATTGCATGTTGGTAGTTGCCATCTTTGTCCCTGACAATTCCAACGGAGGCATCGACCCAACAAATGGATTTATCTCGACGGATAAATCGCACCTCAATTTGATAAGAGTCTTTACGTTGTTGGAGTGCTTGTTGGAATAATGCTTCTTCCCGCTCGATATCCTCAGGATGCACATAATCTTGTACCGTCATCTTAGATAATTCATCGGCACTGTAACCAACTAGGCTTCGATGAGCGGGATTTGACATAACAATCGAATCTGTTTCATCGACAACCACAACACTATCTGCCGAGTTTTCAAACACAGCCCGCAAGAAAGTCTCGCTTCGTTGGAGTTCATCTTCTACTAGTCTTTGCTCAGTAATATTTTCAGCAATCGCAATCGTATATATACTGGGATCATCTTCGAGGGTGATAGTGCCTTCAAATCGGCTGACAGATATATTCACCCAAACGACAGATCCATCTTTATGAATATAGCGTTTTGTCAGTGTAAAGTGATTAATTTCACCATCTACCAGTTGCTGATATTTCACAGTATTTTCGTCGTTATCACCGGGGTAGGTAATATCATCGAATTTCATCTGTTGTAATTCTTCAGCACTATAACCCAACATATTACAATAAGCACGGTTGACCAAGCCAAACTGACGATTGTGGCGCGTGACAGCAATGGGAATACTCGCATTTTCGAAGATGGCACGGAAACGTTTTTCACTATTTTCAATTGCGATCTTAATGCTACGCGATTCGGTTATGTCTCGACTAATAACAACTGAATATTGATGATTGCCATCTTGATCCCAAACCATACCAACAGATGCATCAATCCAGCGAATGGACTTATCTTTACAGATGTATTGTAGTTCAAATTGATATGAGGCTACTTTATTATCAAGGGCGCGTAAGAATAGCGCTTCTCCATAAGCACTGTCTTTAGCGTTCAGGTAATCAGGTACACGCATGGTCAATAATTCTTCAGCAGAATATCCAAGCAATTGCTGGTGACTATGATTTGCCATCAAAATCTTGCCCGATGTATCAATCAGGATGATGCTATCTGCTGAATTCTCGAAGATTGCACGGAATCGGGTTTCGCTTTGTTGTAATTGTTGCTCGGCTTCTAATAACGGACGAATATCTGTAACTACCGAAATTGACCCATCATACGCCCCGTTCAAATATCGGGTAACACCTGTCGTAAGAACAGTTATTTCTTCGCCTTGGCTACTTTTGAGGATCGCTTGATAGCTAGATGCTTGACCTTCTTGACGGCTCTTGAACACATTATCGAGACTGGGTTTAAAACTATCGGCTATAATTTCGTATGGAGAAAGTCCAATCAAATCATCAGCATCCATTTTAAGCAAGTTAGCAAATGCTGGATTCACATACTCATATGTTCCTGATTTTGAGACAACCGATATGCCTTGTCCTAATGCCTCCAAAATCTGTGCGTTTGTATCACGCTCCATTTTGAGGGTTTGCTCTATCATCCGTCGTTCATCAATTAAGACCTTCACGATTAACGAGATAACCGAACCGATTGCAATTGTTGACCAGACAAACAAGAGACGATTATTAACCGACATTTCATGAATAATATTTTGTGGGGTTTGAGCTCCCCATAACATGAACCCAATCATGATCGTATTGACAAGTGTTACTTCTCTGAGGCGAAAACGAATCATTGCCCATATAATCGGTGGAAGTATTAAATAGAAGACGGGCATTGTGGTCTGAAGCTGTAAAATATTAGAATGTGATATCCACCCTAATACCATCGAAAATGTGATTAAACCGACAGCTTCGATCCATGTATGCCGTGATTGAGTCCCCGTGCGATCAGTAACCCATGCAAAAATAAGTGGTGTAATGAACATCACGGATAATGAACTGCCGATCCAGAGTGTCAAAAATTGTTGAAGAAGCTGGTTTGTTGAGTAATTTATATAGGTACTTATAATTATTGTGGCAGCGATTGAGCCCAGAAACATCGCGCCGAATCCTCCCCATACCACCAGTAGGATGACATCTCGTATACGCTTTAGATTGATGTTGATATGCCAAACAGACTTGAGGAGATATGTCCCGATTGAAATGGTGATGATGTTCGAGAGTGCCAGCGCGCTCATCGCAACAAGAGACTGTTCACGGATTAATCCGAGGCACACCACACCCAAACCAATACCTAGTGTATACCGATACCCACCAAGCACCACAATCGCTAACATAATCCCAGATGGGAGCCAAATTAGAGGCAGTTGCGGCGTAAGCGATATTATCTGTCCACTAATATATCCTGCGATAACATAAATACCCCCAATCGCACCAAGACTTAAGATATATCTCCACCATATCCAATTGTGATTAGGTGATTTAATTGATGTTTGCCTCATTAATGTGTGCCTTGATTTAGCTAAGGATATTATTTATCTAAGTGTAATACAAAATAGGTGAGTGATTCGTAAACAAAATGGATTGATCATAAACTATGATCTATTATTCCCTTTTGTTTCCACATCGGTTTTACCTTCTCGTAAAGTAAAATAACCAGTATAATTAGAACATATATGCGGACTAGAGCGAAGGAAAATCATTTTGGATATTACTTGGTATGGACACAGTTGCTTTCGGATAACAGAGCGTGGACAAACAACTATCGTTACAGATCCTTATTACCCGTCGATTGGTTTGCCTCAATTAGCACTTAAGGCAGATTTGGTGACCGTCAGCCATGACCAACCGGGACACAACGCTGTGGAACTTGTTAAAGGGTACGATTATGTGATTAGTGGTGCAGGTGAATATGAAATTGGTGAATTATTTGTCACGGGTATTCCGATGCACTTTCATGATGAAGAGACTGGCGAAATTATCCACAATGTCGCCTATTTATTTGAATACGCTAATGCTATGACAGTCTTGCACCTCGGCGATTTACATCATGTTCCCGACCAATCAACGATTGAACAATTAGGTGAGGTAAATGTCTTGCTGATTCCTGTTGGTGGTGGACGAGGCTTACGGGCAGGTCAAGCCGCTGATGTGATTGCACTGGTCGAACCTCATTATGTTGTCCCGATGCACTATGCGATGGATGGCTTGAATGTGGAACTTGATGGTGTTGACCGCTTTTTGAAAACAATGGGGGTCAGTCAAGCACATGAGATGGATACATTAAAGGTGTCATCGGCAAATTTACCAGAACAAACACAGGTTATCTTGCTCCAACCAGAGCTTGTACAGAATTGATATAATTCCAATACAAACGCCACGATAATGGTGTATAGTAAAAGCATCGTGTTCGCTTAAAGAACTGAGTCGTATAATGAGTAATGGTTCAATCAAAATCTTAATGAAGTGGGACATTAAACCTGGTTTAGATCAAGAATATTTCGAGTTTGTCATGCGGGAATGGGTGCCAAATACCACTAAATTGGGGCTAACACCAACAGAAGCCTGGTACAGTGTGTATACTCATTCAGAGATTCCCAAAATTATGGCTGGCGCAATTGCTGATAATGAAGAAACCATGCGTAAAATTATCACCAGCGATGATTGGACAGACCTACAAGAAAAACTAATGGAATATGTCGAGAATTATAGCCATAAGATTGTCCGTGTAACAGGTGACTATCAGCTCTAAATCATGGGGGAGACTTCCCCCGACTTCCTTTTTCTCTACCTCTTCCGTTCCCTCTGTGACAAAATGCGCAAATCAACACTTAGATGATTAATCAGTATCAGATTTAATTGCATTCCATGCTTCAGGTATCATGCTATATACAATCGTATCGGCAAGTTTTCCATTATAGCCTCGGCGATAATTCCGCAATGTTCCATCTAATGTATAACCTGCCTTTTCTGCAAGACGATAACAGGCGACATTATTTGTATCACAGTGGATGCCAATGCGCTCCATGTGGAGTACATCAAATCCAAAATCGGTCATACGGCGGATGGCTTCGGTCATATATCCCTGTCGTTGCATGGATGACCGCACCCAATAATTAATTTCACAACGTGGGATATGCCAATCAAAGTTCGCAAATTGCGCTTCTCCGATAAATTCACCTGTATCTTGGCGAAAGATCAATAGGCGGATGGATTGGCGCAAGAGGAGATTGGCTTGTTCTTCGCGCAGGTATTCTTCGGCTTCTTGAATCGTGTTCGGTATCCGTATCTGTGGAAACCATTGCGCGAGGGTGTCTTGAGTTTCTTGGATGGCAGGGAAGGTGATACTACCGTCACCATCCAATGGGGTACGGAGGATTAGCCGTGCACTTTCAAATTGATTTGGAATGTCTAAAAGTATCGGATTTGTATACATCGCTTACTGTTCCAACTTGGTTGAAGATGCGACTACAGTACCACAAATCCCAAAAACCTGCCAAAATTGGCATTATCAGGTCAGGTGTGCAACCCTGACCCTATCTTAGCCATTTACATCATCCATCGTTTCGTCAAGGCGCACATAATCAAGCGGTGCATCGTGTTCCAGCAGTGCCAACGTGGCGTTCAAAATACGCAATTGTTGGGCGGTATCATGGGGCGCACCGATGGTTGACCCACGACTAAGTTGGGTAAATGTGGCACGAGGCGGCGCAGTGATACGT
>Ga0070729_10002867_pt1 | contig 21207 bp, 18 predicted proteins | sample tdDd472_FD_66725 | JGI IMG/M metagenome (GOLD analysis project Ga0070729, IMG submission 66725) | Marine sediment microbial communities from the Atlantic coast under amendment with organic carbon and nitrate - tdDd47.2 | ecosystem: Environmental > Aquatic > Marine > Coastal > Sediment | place... | reverse complement strand
GGATAAAGCTTCCGTCACCTTTTTTGAAAAGGCTTGCTTGTCATTCAGCGGCACCGAAAATCCCATGGGATGTCGTTCAAGGATATCTGCCAGGCCTCCGACGCTATAACCTACAACAGCTGTTTTGGCAATCAGCGCTTCCATGGCGACGAGACCATATGGCTCATACTGTGAAGGCATAAGAAGCACATCCATGTTCTTCATGATCGAAAACACATCGCGGCGTTGGCCCCAAAAGCAGTAACGATCCGATAACACGCTTTGCTGAACCTGGCGTTCCAGCTCTTTTCGTTCCGGGCCATCGCCCACGATCCAGAAGCGCATTTTCGGGTTGTCACGCAATATTGGTTCGGACAATTCAACTAGCTGGTCCACGCCTTTTTGGGGCGATAAACGACCCACGTACCCGATGACGGGGCCTTGTGTTTCAGTCGCTTCGGGAGCTGAATTGATAGATTCTGAGGCTTCCAAAATGCTCGAAATATTGATTGGGCAAAGGATCGTTTTTGTTTGAGCCTCTGGAATCTTTAGTTCCTTTTGAAGGTAGGTGGAAGAGTCCTTTGAGTTGGAAAGGACAAAGGTGTTGTTGCGAATAAATCGGAAAATAGTGGCTAAAATCCTGCCAAATAGAGGCCCGTAAATGTGGATGGGTTCAACACCGGAATGCTCATGCCACACAACAACTGGTTTTCGCTTTAATCCCAGGCTTGCCAAGAACCAGATGATACGAGATCCGTTGAGGTGAATATGAAGAATGTCGGGCTTCTGAGTTTTGATACATTTTCTCAACCTAAATAGACCCAGTACCGTCCAAAGATACGACCGGCACAGGAAGATGACGGCCCCCACGGTTTCTCCTGGTAATCCCCAATTAAACCTGCCGTGTTCATACACGGAAACCACTGTGTGGTCGTGATCCACATCGAGTGTGATTAAGTTGGAAACCATCCGCTGGGCGCCTCCAAGCCCCCAGTGGTCGATCAAATGAAATATCTTCACCAGTCTCCGCCCTTGAGTTTCGAGTCTCCTCCCCGTAACTTTGGAACGAGGCGAATTTTCATTCTAGCATTGAAGATCCGCAAGAGAAAAGAAGTTTCCCCATATAATTTACTGTAAATGCAGCAAAAACGGTCAACTTGTCCTACGTATCTCTTCAACTTGACAAATGAAAGGGTTTTGTATCCTTTATTTATGCACTTTTAAGCAGGGAGGCGTATGCGATATAGTTGAGATGCATCTACGATCTTGAATTGCGAGAAAGGTATAAGACGTGAAAACAGGCACGGTGCTGCATGTGACCCATAGTTGGGGAGGTGGGATTGCCCATTGGGTGGATCAGTTTTCAACCTACGATTCGGAGCATCGACATCTCAGATTGACAACACACGGCTTCGGATATTCACACGGCCGGATTCTCAGACTCTGGGAGGGTCATTCCCTTCTTCAATCCTGGCACTTAAAGTCACCAATTGCCACCATCGCGACCCAGTCAGATCATTACGATTCAATAGTGGCTTATGTATTAGAGAACTTTGGAGTTGGGAAAATCATGGTTTCCTCCCTGATTGGACACAGTACGAGTGTCCTGGATACAGGAACTCCAACCACGGTCATTGTCCACGATTTTTTTCCCATCTGCACTGCCCTGAGAGCCTTCCACAAATCGCAGTCGTGTTCCCATTGTGACCTCAACCGTTTTCGGGAGTGTCTGGAGAACAATCCATTTCAATTTCAGTTTGAGGTGAGAGACCCAGAAGAATACGAAAACCTCAGACAAAAGCTGCTTCAGTTATACCGTAAACAGGATTTGGTAATAGTTGCTCCTTCCAATTACGCCTCGAACCAGTTTTTCAGCCTCACTGGCGTTCGGCCAGATGTAATTCCTCATGGAATTCCTATCAGGGAACCGTTGCCAAATCCCACGCCAGGATCAAAACTGCGCTGCGTTGTTTTGGGTCGATTGGATCGTGAAAAGGGCTTGAGTCTATTTCAGGATATCTGGCCTTCGGTTCGCGGTTTTTGTGAAATGACCTTTCTCGGGGCGGGAGTAGAATCTGCTCCTGGACTCAAAGGCGTTGAGATTGTTCCAAACTATCACCCGGATAATCTCCGTACCCACCTGGCCAAAATTCAGCCACACGTTGGACTCCTGTTTTCAATGGTTCCCGAAACCTTTAGTTACACCCTAAGCGAACTCATGCAATTCCATATTCCCCCAGTTGCGACGTCCCTAGGCAGCTTTTCAGAGCGAATTGTTCACGGGAAAACGGGTCATCTGGTCTCCCCAGATCCCCTTGCGATCATACAAACGTTAAAGGAGATGAATGAAAATCCAGGGCAGCTTCAACATGTAAGAAATGAGCTGGGAAAACTGAATTTTGGCACGATTGAGGACATGGTTTCAGCCTATCATGATCGACAGCCCGTTCATCCTGGCCTCAACCTAACTAACAACTCATGTCCCGCCTCAGCTGGCTGGCCTCTCGCTACCTTCATACGGGCCCTTCCCGGAGCCCTACGAAAACATATGCGGCACTTGTTTCAACGATAAGGGGGCTCAGCCGGCGAGCAAGGTTTTTCAGGATTTCGTTTCAAGTGTTACGTCATAGCTCGTAAATTTTCGAATATTTAAGACACCGCTATCGAGTATTAAGTATTGTCCTTTCAAGCCCTGAAGGGTGCCTTCAACGATTGGTTTCTTATCGAAATTATGGCTGACCAGTTTGGTGGGAAAGGTTTGGACTGGATAGGTAAAATTGAATACCTCATCATCATGTATGAGACAGATGGCTTCTTCTCCAAAGGTTCGGATGAGTGGCGTGATATTCTTCATCGCCATCTCAAGGACGCGAGTTACCTCTGAGCGCAGGTCCATTTCCTTGACCTCGCCCTTTAACATTTGGCGCCAATTTGTTTTATCGGTAATAAAAGAAGAAATTGCTACTTCCACCAAGCCTGCAAGATGCCGTGATTCTGTTTTGAAGATGCGTGTGGCCTGAATAGCGCCCTGGTCCATCCAGCGTGTGGGAATTTGGTGGGCTCTTGTGATTCCAACTTTGATTCCTGAGGAATTGGCAAGATACACGAAATGGTCTTGCATGCAATGCTGTTCGCCCCACTCTGGTTCCCTGCAGGTACCCTCATCATAATGGCAGCGTTCGGGGCGAACAATGCAGATATCGCATTCCGCAAGTTTCTGGCTGCATGGAAAGCAATAGCCCTGACTGTAGCTTTTTTTGGTCTGTCGACCACAGTTTTGACACTGGATAATTCCTTTGAATGCAAGGGTAATCCGTTTTCCGATCAATTCATTCATTTCGATGACGTTTTCCCCGTCCGTCAGCTGATAGCGAACAATAGGCCCATTCTGGGTAACCATTTTTGACAACAACATAATGCCTCCTGCGACAAGGTTAGTCCCAGATTTGATAAAAGGGAAGAAACAGGTGCAGACCTATTTCATTGGGACTTGGAAACTTTTGTGAAACGAAGACTTTTTTGGACCGACTGCGAAAAGTTTTCAAATCTCAGCAGTGGCTTCCTTCAGCCATTTTTTTTCGGGCTCAGAAAGTTTGGGTGCCAGCTTTGAATAGACTTCGCGGTGGTAGCTATTGAGGGCATTGCGTTCCGCTTCGTCCAGGAGACTGACGTCGATCAATTTGCGATCGATAGGGCACATGGTCAGGTCTTCAAAGCCCATGAACCCATGGTCACCCTCGCTTGTAACCGCGACCAGATTTTCGATCCGAATCCCGTATTCCCCTTCCTTATAGAATCCCGGTTCATTGCTGACGACCATACCGGGTTCCATGGGGACACCTGCGCCCCTATAGTAGGAAATCGCCTGCGGTCCTTCATGCACACACAGGTAAGACCCTACGCCATGGCCGGTACCATGGCCATAATTCAACCCAATGTCCCAAAGCGGTTTACGGGCCAGTGTGTCCAGTTGGGGTCCGCAGGTGCCCTTAGGAAAGCGGGCATGACGTAAAGCTAAATGTCCTTTGAGTACGCGAGTGAAGCGGTCCTTTTGCTCATCGGTTGGAGTGCCCAGTGCCAGTGTTCGTGTAATGTCGGTTGTACCATCGACGTATTGTCCTCCCGAATCGATCAGGTAAAGCCCCTCCTGTTTAAGGGGGACGTCAGATTCCGGAGTGGCTGAATAGTGAACAATGGCTCCGTGGGCGGCATAGCCGGAAATACTGCCAAAACTCGGACCTTGAAAACCATCCTGTTCGGCACGAAATGCAGTCAGGCGATCTGAGGCGCTGATTTCAGTTATACCACCATTGTTTAAGGTTTCTTCAAGCCAGATAAAGAACCGAACCATGGCGACACCGTCTCGAATATGGCATTGACGGAAGCCTTCAAGCTCGGTTTCGTTCTTTCTTGATTTGAGCAGGGTAATCGGGTTGGTGCCTCGAACCAGATTAGCCCCATGAAGTGCCTGTTCGATCCATTTACTGGAAAAATCGGAATCCATTAAAACCGTACTTGATTTGGTTTCCCGCTTCAAAATCTCTGCAAATTGGTCGTACGCCGCAATGGTGACTTGGCCGCCTAGGTGGGATTTAACCCCTGGGGTGACCTTATTGGAGTCGACAAAAAGCCAAGCCTGCCGCTCTGAGACCAGGGCGTAGCTGACGACGAGAGGGTTGAATTCCACATCGGTTCCTCGAATATTGAACAGCCAAGCAATGGCGTCGAGCTGTGAAATAACCAGGAAGTCAACCTGCTCTTTTTCCATGGATTTGCGGACATCCACCAGTTTTGAAGTAATGGATTGACCCGCGAGATCATCAGGATGTACCTGAATAGGATCCATTGAGAGGGGCGGTTGATCCTCCCAGACACGATCGACGAGATTCTGGTCGATGAACATCAGGCGATCGGTTCCAAGAATTTTGGCAACCGCGGCGCTTTCCTTGGGTGAGATGAGCCTGGGGTCGATTCCCAGTTTTCCCTTGAACTGTTTTCCCAGAAACTCATGGATGGAGGGGACGTCGGTCTGGCCCATCTTCATCAATTCGATGCCACTGCCATTGAGTTGGGCTTCGGCCTGCAAGAAGTAGCGCGAGTCGGTCCAGAGAAAGGCGGCGTCCTTCAAGATAATCAAATCCCCGGCCGAACCGTCGAAGCCGCTAGCAAAGGCCCTGCGGTTCCAGGCTGCAGGTACATATTCGCTCTGATGAGGGTCTGTGCTGGGGACCCAATAGGCGTCGATTCCTTCTTTGGCCATCAGGTCTCGAATTTGTGAGCAGGGCAGATGTGTCATGATTCACCTCGATTTATTTTCACCTCTGATTTTAAATTGGAATCGTCGTTCAGGAAACCTTTTGTGCTAAAATCGGGGCCCATCGACGTGACATTTACATTTTGGAGGACCCAAATGAAACGAATTTTAGTGCTATTTTGTGCCATTGCTACCCTGGTGGCACAGGACAATCAAAACATGAATTCCGAGGATATGGCCAAGGCTATGCAGGAAATGCAGAAAGCCATGCAGCAACTCAACCAGGCCTCTGCGGCGGTCGAGGTAATCGGTTTTCGAGATCTGAAGAAGGTACTGCCAAAGAAACTTCACGGCAAGGATCTTCAGAATGCAAGTGGCGAGAAGAATGCAGCGATGGGTATGAAGATGTCAAAGGCTAAAGGTGAATATGGAACGAATGGCACGGGACCTTACGTATCAGTCGTTATTACTGACATTGGAACCCTGCAGGGTATGGTTGGCATGAGCATGGCCGGCTGGCGAATGATGGAAGTCGACCGTGAGTCCGATACTGAGATGGAACAAACTTTCACTTACAAAGGCTATAAAGGCTTCAGAAAATTCTTTTTTGAGCGCAATGAAGGTGAGATCAGCCTCCTGATTGGTGACCGGGTCATTCTTGAATTGGAATTCAGTGGCATCGAATTTGAAAAAATGACGCCGACCCTGGACGATTTTGATTTTGACACATTGGAAGCATTGATTAAAGCTGCGATCAAGGCAGGTGAATCAAACTAATAGTTTAGGGCGAGTCCCTTGGGGCTCGCCTTGTCAGTGAGGAGGTGAAGTTTGGCGGTATTTGAAATTAACCATCCCCTGGTTAGGCATAAAATGGGGCTGATGCGCCAAAAAGATATCAGCACGAAAGCGTTTCGAGAGCTCGCTTCCGAAATGGGCCGCATTCTTTGCTATGAAGCAACGCGGGACCTGGAAACCGAAGACATCGAAATTGAATCCTGGTGTGGTAAGGTCCAGGTTCAGCAGATGCTCGGGAAAAAATTGACCATCGTGCCAATCCTTCGCGCTGGTCTTGGAATGATGCCTGGAGTACTCGACTTGATTCCCAATGCAAGAGTTAGCGTTGTCGGGCTTTTCAGGGATGAGGAGACGCTTCAACCTGTACCCTACTACGAGAAAATGGCCCCCCTAATCGACGAACGAATGGCATTGGTGCTTGACCCAATGCTCGCCACTGGAGGCAGCGCCGTGGCTGCAATCGATATGTTGAAAAAGAGTGGTTGTAAGCGCATTCGAGGCATTTTTCTTGTGGCTGCGCCCGAGGGCATCGAGCTGCTCCAAAAAGAACACCCTGATGTCGATCTCTGTGTGGCGGCCATCGATGAAGGCTTAAATCAGAACGGTTACATCCTACCCGGATTGGGCGACGCCGGAGACAAGATTTTCGGAACGAAATAGGCTCATGATGTATAATAGCGGATCTGGCTGTCCGTATTTTCCTGTTTGAACAGAGGCAGTCAGAATCCCATCGACACGGAGGAGCCCGTGAAAATTGCACTCGGTTCCGATCACGCAGGTTATGAGTTAAAGGCCGAAGTCAACGCCTATCTAGTTGAAAAAGGATATAGTGTCCTGGATCTGGGTTGTCATGGACCCGAATCCGTTGACTATCCCGATTATGGTCGCGATGTCGCTCTGAAAGTTGCCTCCGCTGAGGCCGACCTTGGCATTGTCATTTGCGGTACAGGTATCGGTATTTCCCTTGCCGCGAACAAGGTAAAAGGCATACGTGCCGCCCTCTGCCACAACGGCTTCACGGCCAAAATGGCACGCATGCACAATGATGCAAATATATTGGCCATGGGGGCAAGGGTGATTGGAGGAGGGGTTGCACTGGAGATGGTGGAACTCTTTATTTCGACGGCATTTGAAGGTGGGCGCCACAAACGCCGTGTTGATAAGATCATGAAGCTCGAAGAAGCATAGGAGGACCAAAATGTATGAGAACGTAAGTAAATTAGATCCCGAATTGGGGCAGGCACTCGAGGATGAATTTAAGCGCCAAACGGATCACCTTGAACTGATTGCCAGTGAAAACTATGTACACGATGCGGTTCTCCAAGCCGCTGGCTCGGTATTGACCAACAAATATGCCGAGGGTTATTCGGGCAAGCGCTATTATGGTGGATGTCAGCATGTGGATGTAGCCGAAACGCTTGCCATTGGCCGTTTAAAAACGCTTTTTGGTGCAGAACACGCCAATGTTCAGCCCCATTCGGGTGCGCAGGCAAACATGGCGGTATGTCTGGCTGTCCTCAAGCCTGGCGACAAGATCATGGGAATGGACCTTAGCCATGGAGGTCACCTCACGCACGGTCATCCACTTAATTTCTCTGGACTTTCATATGAAGTCGTACCCTACGGGGTCGAAAAAGAGACTGAGGTTATTGATTACAACAAGGTGCGTGATTTGGCCTTGAAAGAACGCCCCAAAATGATCATCGCAGGCGCTTCGGCCTATCCCAGAACCCTTGACTTCGAGGCATTCAGCAGCATTGCTAAAGAGGTGGGCGCTTACTTGATGGTTGATATGGCCCACATCGCAGGTCTCGTTGCTACGGGTCTTCACCCAAGTCCGGTTGGAAAGGCCGACTTCGTAACCAGCACCACCCACAAAACATTGCGTGGACCGCGTGGCGGAATCATTCTTTGTAAGGAAGAACATGCCGCAGCGATAGATCGAGCGGTGTTCCCGGGTGTCCAGGGTGGTCCTCTCATGCACGTCATCTCTGCGAAGGCTGTTGCATTCGGACTCGCGTTAAAACCCGAGTTTAAAACTTACATGCAAAAGGTTGTCGATAATTCGCAGGTTTTGAGCCGCGAGCTTGAGCGGGTTGGTTTCCGTATCGTTTCCGGTGGAACCGACAATCACCTCATGCTTGTTGATACTTTCGTGCGAGGGAATACCGGCCGGATGGTTGAAAAGCGACTTGGAAAAGTTGGGATTACCGTAAATAAAAACGCCATCCCTTTTGATACGAATAAACCGATGATTGCCTCTGGTATCCGGGTTGGGACACCTGCTGTGACGACTCGAGGAATGGACGAACAGGCGATGGTTAAAATTGCCGATTGGATTTCAGATGCCTTGGCGGTCAAAAAAACAGACCCAAAACTTGATGAAATTAAGCAGGAAGTTAATAGCTTCTGCCGATCCTTCCCTCTGTTTAAAGAGGACTAATCTGCAACCCTGTTTACATTAGGAGGTACAGATCATGAAAATTGGATACCTGCTCTCAGGCTGTGGGTTTCTTGACGGAGCCGAGATTCAGGAAGCCGTTAGTGGACTCATCGCCTTGCAACAGGCTGGAGCCACCGTTATCCCAATTGCCCCAGATGTGGCACAACATCACGTTGTGGATCATCAAAAAGGCGAACCTCAGGACGGAAGCCGCCAGGTGCTCATTGAATCGGCACGTATTGTGCGGGGTAATGTAACCGCCTGCAAAGACATAGATGCCGATGCGATGGATGCGTTGGTTATCGCTGGAGGTTTTGGTGTTGCCAAGAACCTGTGCGACCTTGCCTTTAAGGGACCAGATTGCCAAGTGGAACCAAGCGTTGTCAAGTTGATTGAAGGCGTTTACGCGGCCAGGAAACCGATTGGCGCCATGTGCATTGCACCGGCGCTGGTTGCAAAAGTCTTGGGGCCAAAGGCGAATGTGAAGCTTACCATCGGCAAGGATGCGGATACGGCTGGTGCCATTCAGGCGATGGGCTGCACCCATGTCGAGTGCGATGTTCACTCCATAATTGTTGACGAGACCCACAAGGTGGTCAGCACGCCAGCCTACATGCTTGGTCCTGGTCCAGCGGATGTCTTTGAAGGCATTTCGAAGCTGTGCAAAGAGGTGGTTAAGCTCGCCTCTTGAAGGAAGTACCAAAAGTTCGGTGGATCAATCAGCCGTGATTGATCCACCGCAGTCATTACTCCTCTTTTATGGCCAGTAGTGAAGCAAAATTGAACCATTTATGAAACACTGCAATGGATTTAAAGCCCACTTGTGAGAGAAGTTGCGTGTATTCTGATAGTGAGTAGGGAACGAGAACATGTTCAAGGCATTCTCGTTTCCTTGCGATTTCGGTGGCGCTATAGCCATTCCTCATCTTGAAACGATAATAGATGTCTTGGAAGTTTTTGCTCATGTTTCCGTCATCTTCGATCACTTTTTCAGAAAGAATTAAAACGCCCCCGGGATTAAGCCCATCAAGAATCTGTACCAGAACACGCTCGCGACGTGGCGGCCGAATGAATTGAAGCGTGTAGTTCATGATGACCAGGGACGCATTTTCGATTTGGGCTTCTGAAATATCTGAATCAACGAGTGCGATTTGATTACCGGGAATGGCCTGGTCGAGCATGTTGCGGGCTTTGGTGATCATAGGTGTGGAGTTGTCAACTCCAACTAGTTTGGCGATTCGATTCCCGTGTGTCACCTGGATTTTTCCAAGCAGGGTGCCGAGGGAGCAACCCAAGTCGTAAATCGAGGTCTGGTCCTGATAATAGGTGTGAACCAGCTCTACGATCATTTTTTGGAGTTCGGCATAATGGGGAATCGAGCGATTTAACATGTCGTCAAAGACTTTTGTTACGCTTTCGTCGAATTGAAAACCACCCCATGAAGGTGCCTCATTCAGGAATAACTCATCCTTGGTCAATTCGTGCCACCTTCAGTTAAGACCGATTCAAAATAGGCAATGGTTGGTTTGAGACCCTCACTTAGAGACGTAGTAGGGGCCCAGTTCAAATAAGTCTTGGCCTTCTCGATATCGGGGCGTCGGCGCATTGGGTCGTCTTCAGGTAAGGGCTCGTAACAAAGTTCGGATTTAGAACCGGTCAAATCGAGCACGGTCTCGGCGAGTTCGCGAATTGTAATTTCCTGAGGATTTCCAAGGTTGATAGGACCATTGAAGGGACCTTCCCAGTTCATAAGAGTCGTCAGTCCACGAATGAGGTCGCCCACATAGCAGAAGGAGCGCGTTTGCATGCCATCGCCGAACAGACTTATAGGTTCATTTTTCAGGGCCTGAAGAATGAAGTTGGAGACAACGCGTCCATCGTTACAGGCCATCCTTGGTCCATAGGTATTGAAAATTCGGGCAATCCGTATGTCTACACCTTCTTTGAGATGGTAATTCATCATAAGCGACTCTGCGACCCGTTTTCCTTCATCGTAGCAACTTCGCGGGCCCAGACAGTTGACGTGGCCTACGTAGTCTTCGCGCTGGGGGTGTACTTCAGGATCTCCATAAACCTCGGACGTGGAAGCCTGGAGAATTCGACCGTGTACTCGTTTGGTCAAGCCCAGCATGTTGATCATGCCCAATGTGTTTGTTTTTATGGTTTTAATGGCGTTGTATTGGTAATGGACAGGCGAGGCGGGACATGCAAGATTATACACCTGATCGATTTCGAGCAGTATCGGTTGTACGATGTCATGTCGAATGATTTCAAAATTCCGATCATCCATCAAATGACTCACATTGGTTTTGCTGCCGGTGAAAAAATTGTCTAGAGCTATTACTTCCTGACCTTGTTCTAAAAGAAATTCACAAAGGAAGCTGCCGAGAAACCCTGCGCCTCCTGTCACTAAAACCCGCATATTTGCCTCAATCATTGATTCAAAACTTGGTGTCTTCCCACCTTGCCATATTGTAGCAGCTTCATCACGGAACCGGAGGTCGGACTTTTTCGGCCGAAAAGAAGCGTGCTCTTTCGTCAAGGCAGAAAACCCTTTCAATCATGTTTGAAATAAACGTTCTTAAAAAAACGTAATCCGAGTTGAAAGAATTTCGTAATACAATTGAGAGAATGTCATAAACCGAGCAGAAAAGGATGGGAACAAGATGAATCTAGTCTTAACGCTCTGCATGTTGATTGAACCTGAATCATCATTCAACCATAAACTGGTTACGCTTGACCGAGCCTTCGCAAAACGTTCTCTCGAGATAGGTTATGTAGCCGCTTTTGGTGAATTTGTTTTTCCCAATGGAATACTTTTTGAGCCTCAACCTGTTCATCTCGATGTCTGGACGGAGCGCAGAAAGGATGCGAAGGGAACCTTGGATTGGGGCCCAACGTTGGTCGGTTCTTCGCTCGCCAAGGACATGGGGTACACCAGTGGACCGTGGACCATGACCGGACCCGATGGCCAAAAGGCTTTTGGGCATTACGTATCGATCTGGAAAATGGAGAGTACGGGAGAACCCAAAGTCATTGCAGATATCGGTATTCAGCACAAACCCTTGGATTCCGATTCAAAACTTGAGCAAGCAGCCAAGTCCTGCAGTGTGGAAGGTGTTCCGGATCTGGAGATAGGCTATGACCAGGAGAAAACAAAGTTGGTCAAAGCGGATGGGGCCTTCATGGAGGCACAGAAGCTGGACCCTATACACGCCTATGAATTGCATACCGACTATCAGCTGCACTGGTATCGAAACGGCAGACAGCCCATACACGGCCAATTGGACGTCCTGGACGTCTTAAAACCGGAGTTAGATCGGGATTCAAAATTCGAATCCTTCGAAATACTTGGATTTGATCTCGCAGAATCGAAAGAATTCGGGTACACTTTGGGAAAAATGACCGTACTTGAGAGTGGGTCTCAAAAAGAGCACCATTACTTGAGGGTCTGGAAGAAGAGTTATGACGGGGCCTGGCTCGTGGCCTTGGAAGTATTATTGTAGAGGGAGACATGGATCGAATTAAACAGGTAAAGCAATTGCTCGACGGAGCTTTTCCCGATTCGGAAATCGACGTGTTCGACTTGGCCGAAGGTCAAGATTACCTTGGCATCACGGTACTGAGTCCGGCGTTCAAGGGCCTGTCCATCCTCGAACAGCATCGTCTCGTGATGGACCAACTTCGTGAGACATTAAAAGAAGAGCTTCATGCCGTCAAAATCAAGACCCGGGTCAAGAACGATTAGGAGAGCATTGCGATGCGAAACATTTTCAATATTTCTAATAATAAGGCGCCTGCCCAATTTGGCGAGGCGGTGACAGAATTAAAAGGGGCCACAACCCGTGAACAGGTTGAAGCATTGGTCAAAGATCATCAAACGATTCTTTTTATGAAGGGCAACCCCGTTTTTCCCCAATGTGGGTTTTCGGCCAGGGCTGTAGGCATGTTGAATGCCCTGCAGAAACCGTTTAAAACCTTTGATATTCTTTCGGACCCTGACATTCGTCAAGATTTGAAGGAATTTGCAAATTGGCCAACCTATCCCCAGCTTTGGGTCGACGGAAAACTCGTCGGTGGAAGCGATATTATGGTTGAACTCTACGAATCGGGTGAGTTGAAAGATTTACTGAAATAGAACCCAGGAGATCGCGCATGTTGCGGCTAGCCATCTCTCCCTGCCCCAATGACACCTTTGCCTTTTACGCGTTGCTGCATGGAAGGGTAGAATGCGGCTTGGAATTGTCTTGCGATTACATGGATATCGAGGCTTTGAACCAGGCCGCGGTGACACAGAAGTACGATTTCTGTAAAGTGAGCTTTCACGCCTATCTCGGAATGACGGAAAGCCATTGGTTGCTTGACAGTGGTTCGGCATTGGGTTTCGGTTGTGGCCCAATGATTGTTGGAAAAGGTGGATCAGATATATGTTCCGATCCTCTAACCTTAAAAGACAAGACGATTGCTGTCCCCGGTATGCAAACAACGGCGTTCTTGTTGTTGGATTTATTTTTGGGAGGAGCCGAGCAAGTCATTCCGATGCCCTTTGACCAGATTATGCCGGCTGTGGAGGAGGGTCGTGTCGATTGTGGACTTATCATTCACGAAAGTAGGTTTACCTATCAACAGCACGGGCTTGCCTGCCTACGGGATTTGGGAGATTGGTGGGAGCAGTCCACTGGTAATGCGATTCCACTTGGCGGGATAGTTGCCCGGCGTTCCCTGGCGGAGAATGATATTCGGATTTTCGACGAAGCTTTAAAGGCAAGTATTGATTATGCCTGGAAGAACCAGGATGAAGTACAAGTATTCATGAGGCAGCACGCCCAGGAAATGGACGTGGAAGTTATGATGAACCACGTCAGACTCTACGTAAATGACTACACGCGCTCGCTTGGCCCGATTGGAAGGGGAAGTATTCGGGCTCTAATGAAGGCAACCGGCCAACCGGCCAAGGCTGATGAAAGGCTTTTTTTTGGAGCGGGCTCAGAACGGGTGGGATGAGTCACCCATGAAGTCTTTGATCATGGAATGAATTTGCTTTGAAGAAAGCCATTGGCTGTTTCCATTACTCGTGTAGCTAAAACCGGAGTCAAGCTCGCTACCTGAGTAGGGGCGTTTTTTCTCTGAAGGAAACCATTCAGGAAGGACAATGTATTCCCCGGGTCGATTGAGTGTATGCCGGCTCTCTTGCTCAGTAATCAATACTTCGTGCAACTTTTCCCCAGGTCGGACGCCTATTTCCTTTAATGTGGCTTCTGGTGCCACTGCTCGTGCCAAGTCAACGATTTTAAGGCTGGGGATTTTGGGAACAAAAATTTCGCCCCCGACCATGGTGCGTATTGAGGAAATTACGAATGCTACCGCATCCTGTAGAGAAATCCAAAAACGCGTCATTTCGAAATCGGTGATCTCAAGTGTGTTTGAGGTTTTTTGTTTAAGGAACAGGGGTAGAACACTTCCTCGGCTGCCGAGAACATTTCCGTAGCGTACGCAGGAGAAGGCAACTGACTTTGGTCCCGAATAACTATTGCCATGAATGAACACCTTGTCCGAGCAAAGTTTGGTAGCGCCGTAGAGGTTTACGGGATTTACAGCCTTATCCGTTGTGATGGCCACAACTCTTTTAACCCCATTATCAATGGCTGCATCGACAATATTGACGGCCCCCATGATATTGGTCTTTATGGCTTCAAAGGGGTTGTATTCACACGCAAGAACCTGCTTCAATGCGGCCGCGTGAACAATAATATCTACGCCTGTGCAGGCCCGCATGAGTCGATCCTTATCTCGAACATCACCAAGGAAGAGACGAAGTCTGGGATCGTTTATTTCTCTTGAGAGATGGTATTGCTTTAATTCATCACGGGAAAACACACGCAGTGCACGTGGGTTGTGGTGTTTCAGGACGAAGCGTGTAAAAGCTGAGCCGAAACTACCCGTTCCCCCTGTGAGTAGGATGGTTTTTCCCTCAAAGATGTCGTGTGCCGGTTTGGACATGGATGGTTGAACCTGTCATTTCAAATTGCTTTTTCAGTTTACTTGCTTTGGGGACAATTGCCAAGATGAACCTAACACCCCCAGCAATGTGAAGGATCCCTACAACGGCTAACAAACGCGTGAATGGTTTGATTCAAGATGGGACCTCATGATTCCTGTCGAGAATCATGGGGAGATGGGAACAGACTGGGGGGATGCTTGTGAGCTTCTGGCCGTGGGTCCAACGAAATTAGCCCTCTTTCCATTCATAAAGCGCTTTGTTATCAGATTCATTTGATTTGATGTTAAAGAAAAATCTAAAAATGCCGAAAGCAGAAGGAGTAACCAGATTAGGTGGAGTATGTCTGAGAACAGTTTAATTCGACTAAAAGAACTCATCCAGGACTTCTCCGAGATGAGTCTGACCGATTTTCGCCAGGCGTTAAATTCGATGATCTCTGAAATCGATCCGCTGGGACTGCAGTATCTCATAAGGCAGCTCAAAGACTACCGGGGTAGTCGCAGCCTTCGAGCTGCAATTGCTGGTGCGTTGGCAGAGCTTGAAGATGAACATTTTCTTGACGAATTCGCTGAAGTGATTGAGTTTGAAACGGACGTCAGCCTCTGTCGTGAGTGTATACAGGGAATCGTGCGCATGGGAACCAAGGATGCCCACAGTCGACTTGTTCAGCTCTCAAAAGAAAAACCCAATGCAACTATTGCAACGCTATTGCGGCAGGAGCTCGAGAAACTAAATCAAAAAGAACCGACTGAGTATTATTTGAACAATCTTGAAAAAGGCGACCAATCACCCAGGTCAACCATTGCGGCTTCTCGAGTCCTTATCAATATTGGGGATGAAAAGGTTGTATCTAGAATTCTCGAGAAAATTATGGGGTTCGATGGCTTGGCCCGTGTTGAAGCGGCCCGAATTATAGGTCAACTTGGGAAGAAAGAACATCTTGAAGGCCTACTGCCCGTAGTCACCTACTTCATGGACAAGCTTGGGAATCGAATGCAGCTATTAAAGGAATTTGAAGCCCTCCAGAGCCTTAGCAAAAGTGAGCGGATCGAACAACTAAGCAAGGTCGGAGAAAAATGGACACCTGAATCCCACAAGAAGGATTTTCAGGAATTTCTTGCCAACCTCCAGGAAGGTGAGTTGACCAAAGCAAAGAAAGTGATGGACGACCTGGAGCGTGAAGGAGATCTGCGTTTGCCTTATTTCCTGAAGAGCTTATTTATGCTCTTTCAGAATCAGGTTGCCTCGGCAATGAAATACCATGAAGAGGAACTTAGGCAGAATCGAGTCCGAATCAGCCGCAACCGACAGCTCATTGGATTCCTCGCAGAAGGAATGGGGCGTATGGTCGCAGATGTGGACGAGGATTCGGATACCCGCAAACAGGTGGTCACCTGGATGGAGCAATTCCTTGCCCACAAATTCCCGGACATCCAAAAAATGGCCTTATTCGGTGTGGCCCACTTTATTCGAAAAGATGATCAAGGCCTGCTTCAAGGCATTCGTCAGTCAAATCAAGTCGAAGGTCTAATGCGGTTATTGAGACGACTCGGAAAACGAAGGGATCCCGGATTCATTCCATTTCTTCTTGAGCTTGCAGAAAAACACCAATTGGTCGATATTCAGGAGCTTGCTCTCCAAGGACTTTCTCATTTACCCGGTGTCGATAAGCACCTCGAACAGCTCTTCGAACAGGGTACTCACGATGCAACCAAAACGGCAATTCGAGTAGTTGGGGCAATCCAAGAGAAGGCGTTTGTCCCGAAACTAACTGGATTTCTGGAGAACCAAAGTGATTTCCTGAGGATGGAGGTAGTCCGTGCCCTCGGTAAGATAGGAGACCCAGAAAACCTTAAGGACATCGAGCCGGTTCTATATGATGCAAAAAACCAGGAACTTGTGGAAGCATGTCTAGATGCCTTAGCAGAAATGAATGAGGATTCCGCGATCGCCTCACTCAAACAGTTTGCGGTAACCACCCAGAATCGGGTCAAGGCACTCTCGGCACTCGAACATCTGGTTCAATACTATCATCGCTGGGATTTCCCATTGCCCAATGAAGAGTCAGAATTCACCCTCAAACTGCTCCGTGAATTTGCCTTTCAAAACGATAAACGCATGCGCATGAAGGCCTACACCATTTCCTCTCGTGTCATCACCTGGGATCTAGAACTATACGATCAACTTCGTGAACTCCTCAAGGAAGCTACCTCTAGGATGCGCTCGCAAACCACCTGGGACAAGAATGAAAAACCATTGCTTGAAAAAGCTCAGAAATCATTGAATCGCAGTTTCTATTTTCTCAAGGACGCCATGGAAAACCAGAGTAAAATTGAGGAAATGATTCGAAGGTCCGAAGCTATGAAAGGTGGGCGTTGGGTGGAAACGTATGAATCGGTCCATAAGCTGCTACAAAGCAGTGAGTTTCCTTTCAATCCCTCGTTCTATAAGGTTCTTGCCGATACGGTCACCAAGGAATTACCTGAACGAACCTCGTGGCGCGAGCAGGCAGTTCTTTTTCAGGTAGCAGGTTTCTCAAGGGAGAAACGCTTGGTAGAAACACTAATGCCCATGCTGAAAACGGTCCCCAAGCAGGCACTTAAGCCCCTCCAGGAGGCACTGACCCTGCTTGGATTCAATATGAAGCAGATCGCTGAAGCAGTTCAAATTAAATCAGTACTTGTCTTTGAGGGGTCGGGGTTTTTCCGGAAACGGCTGGTCGTGTTCCTCGAGAAGATGGGTCTAGTGGTCGAGTCTTGCGATGAACCCGATCAAGTCGCCATAATGATCGAAGAGCATCACCCGGATCTGCTTCTTTGTGAGGTAACACATAAAATTCCAGGAGATCTGACTGGTAAGTTACATGAATGGGCTAAGAGCCGGCCCAACATGGAACTAATCGTTCAGACCAACCTGCGCGATAAGGCCAAACTTGAAACGTTAGTGCCGCTTAACCCCAGAGGCATTCTCTTAAAACCCTTTCCTCTGGATCAACTCGAAAGTATGATTAGGTCGTAAACAGGGAGAACCGTATGGAATTAGGAACCATCATTGGATTAGTCCTTGGCTTGACCTTGATTGCAATTGCCATTGTCATCGGTGGAAACCCGGTCATCTTCGTGGATATCCAATCACTTCTTATCGTTATCGGCGGTGGTGTCGTGGCATCTCCCCTGATTGCTTTCCCCATTGGTCATGTTAAAGGCTTGGTCGGTGTCATCATGAAGGCCATCATTGTTCAACAACGCGATCCGCTGGAATCCATCAAGTTCATCGTGGAATTGGCCCAGAAAGCACGGAAGGAGAGTCTGCTGGCTCTTGAGAATGTTGAAATTGAAGACGAATTCCTCAAAAAGGGTATTGGTCTGGCTGTTGATGGAACCGAACCGGCCATCATTAAAGGCGTTCTCAAGGCTGAGATGACCTATATCCAGAAGCGCCACGCGGACGGAAAGGCCATCTTAGTCATTGTCGGAGATATGGCACCGGCCTTTGGCATGATCGGAACCCTTGTCGGCCTGGTCAACATGCTCGCCAACCTTTCGGATCCTTCAGCGATCGGCCCAGCCATGGCGGTTGCAATTCTCACCACGCTATATGGTGCCATTGCCGCCAACGTATTTGCCATACCTATTGCCAACAAACTTGAATGGTATGATGCCGAGGAAACACTTCAAATGGAAATTGTCATCGAAGGGATTTCTTCCATACTTGAGGGTGAACACCCCGCCATCGCGGAACAGAAGCTCATGAGCTTCCTGCCCGCGTCCATGCGAGAACAGGGCTGATATATGGCAGATGCACCCCTCCCTGAAGATATTGAACCCTGTTCGTGTCCACCGGCAGGCGCTCCAAAATGGGTTGTCACATTCGGCGATATGATGTCCCTTCTTCTGTGTTTCTTTGTGCTCTTGTTAAGCTTCTCAACCACCGATGTCATGAAATATAAAGAAGCAGTTGGGAGTTTAAAAGAGGCTTTTGGGGTCATGAAGAGTGATCCAGACTCTTCCATGCCGGCCGGTGAAAAAATCATTGCCACGCATATTGATATTCCACCCGCCCTCACAGCCTTGGTGACGATTCGGGCCAAGGCCAAGAAAATGGCAAAAAGTAAAAGTAAAATCGAAATGGATTCCGGAGCCGACTGGGTGCGCATCAAAGTTCCTGGCGATACCCTCTTCGATTCAGGTAAAGCCGAACTTAAACCCGACGCGCTGCCAATCCTTGATGATATCGGAGATCTCATTAACGACTACAAAGGGAATGTGACCATCGAAGGTCATACCGATAACGCGCTGCCCCGAACAGGGGATGCTTTTGCAAACTATCGATTGGGCTTTGAAAGAGCTACCGCGGTTCTGGCCTATATGGTAGTTAAGAAAAGTGTCGATAAAAAGAAAGTCTCGCCATCATCTTTTGCCGATACGAGACCGCGCGAGACCAATGCTCTGGAAGAAGGTCGGAAAAAGAACCGCAGGGTCGAATTCGTGTTCACTTCGGGAAAAGATTTCAAGGTCAAAGATTTAGATGCCGAAGTGGTCAAGCCGGATTAAAGGCTGGACCGCCGGCCTCCCCGCCGGAAAGAATGTGTACAATGGGGTCAAGCGCTTCTAGGTGTTAATTGATAGTGATCCATGACGGCAGGACGCCTTCGATTCAGGGCGAAAAAAGGCCGCTCAATGGAGCGGCCTCTTTTGGATCTTATACGGGGTTGCTCGCTAAGGCGTGACCCGAATGATATGATCGAAATTGAACGTTTGCTGGAAGTCGCCGACTTCAATTGGACCAGGAAGTGGTTTGGTTTTACCGGCTGCAAACGGATCGATAATGGTTGGGCTACCCTGCAGGCCGTTGAGCAGGAAGAACATGGCTTGAGTTTGACCTGCAACGGTTGGACCTTGGTTTGGATCTAACAGAAATCCGTGGCGACCACCGCTGTATTGGAAATGGCCGGAGCCGACATAAGGTGATTGCACTTGATCTTGGCCGTCATAGAGCCATGTTGCATCGACCTGAGGAATACCCATCGCGCGCACCAGGTCTTCGGTGGCCGAGTTGGGAACAACCAAATCGCCTTGCATTTCCTGGACGAGAACCTTGGTCCCTACGCCACCGGACAAACCACCAGAGGTGAAATGAGCTGCGTAGTTGAACGGATCAGCGTCGTCGACACAAGTCTGGAAGATCAGCCAGAACAGCATATAGTCAACAGTTCCTGGGACGAGACCGGCCGCTTGTTCCAGGGCTGGGTTAATTGAGCTACTGATTGCCGGAGAACTTGGCAGCAGACTGCCCACACGGCCGCCGGGTACGTTCAGGCAGGCGAGTGAGATATTGGGTTCAAGGCCGGCAAAGACGGAACCGAAGAGGCCGCCCAGCGATTGGCCGATGAAGGTGAGACCCTGTGGTGCAAACTCGGGCACGCCATCGGAGTTTAAGTCCGTGGCTGCCGATGTAATCATCCGGGTCAAAGTGAATAGATCACTGACTGTCTGACGACCGTTGTCACGGGTTTGGAGTGGACTCAGAAGGTTGATAAAGCCGGTACCTGATGCATCTGCGACACCGTCAGGCCCGGGTGCACCTGTTTCATTATTGAAGAAGTCGCTGCTTCGATCACCGTGAAGGACAATATCAATGCCAATCATCCCAATACCTTGTGATGCGGCGGTATTGGCGATGGCCAGCATATCTTCTTTCGACCGACCTAGGCCATGCTGGAAGATCATGACAGGAACGGGGCCTTGAGCACTTGCCGGAACGGAGGCCCAGAAGGTGATTTGACTGGTTCCCAATTGAACGAGCTCGCCACCCTCATAGACAAAAGGACCTATTGGTCCAATACCAGCTGGATGCTGTTGAAGGAAATTTGGAGCTTCAAACGAACCGTAGTAAAGCGCACCGAGCGCATCATGCGGGATGGCAGATTGTCCAGTGAGGGCAAGGAATGCCTCGATAGCCGCAGGGGAAGGGAAAGCTTGAAGAGTCGTTGGTTGAGGCGTGAGTTCCTGAATCTGTGCACGAAGGGCAGGCAGTGTGGAGAAGAGAGGCTGAGTGGTGAATTGAAATGCCACCGCGTATTGGTAGCGGCTCAGGCCCAGCAGTCGTTCTGCGTTTGACCAGATAGGTTGGTACAATTGACGAACGGGTTCCAAAGCCTGGGCTGTTGCGTCATCCAGTGCACTGTTCGTAGAGTTTCCATTTTCATCAATCAGGGCGCCGCCCTTGAGCAGGCTGACGAGCCCTGGTGCGGCAACGGAACGGCCGTCAGCTGCACCCATAACACCTGGTGAAACGATCACGATGTGCGGCGTGCCGGGACTAAGTGGTTTTGCAGGGGTCAAGATGACCGTAGAGTTATTGGTTTCAGGGTTCGTCAGCACTTGATAGGACATAGGCTGCGCTTGGTTTGTGGTCAGGTTAAACACAAAAAGTGTATCCTGGTTCACAGAGCTCGGCTCAACCGGACCATCAAATGGAACCACAATCGGGGCTGAGGTAGAGAACCCATAAAGGGTGTTAACAGCCGCGTAGAGTGGGTTGTTGGTAGGATTTGGAAGGGCCAGCTGGCCGGTAAGTGGGTTGCGAAGCAGGTCGTTGGGGATGGGAATATCCGCCGGGTTGCCCGTAGTGATATCAAATCGGGCTGTGGTCTGGGGTGCGGGCGTGGAAACGGTTTCGACGGGATCATTTTCACTGCATCCAAGCATGATGAGCAGCGACGCGGCCGTCAAA
>Ga0070729_10002866_pt1 | contig 21213 bp, 15 predicted proteins | sample tdDd472_FD_66725 | JGI IMG/M metagenome (GOLD analysis project Ga0070729, IMG submission 66725) | Marine sediment microbial communities from the Atlantic coast under amendment with organic carbon and nitrate - tdDd47.2 | ecosystem: Environmental > Aquatic > Marine > Coastal > Sediment | place... | reverse complement strand
ATCAGGCTTTCGCCCATTGTCCAATATTCCCCACTGCTGCCTCCCGTAGGAGTCTGGGCCGTGTCTCAGTCCCAGTGTGGCTGATCATCCTCTCAGACCAGCTACCGATCGTTGCCTTGGTGAGCCGTTACCTCACCAACAAGCTAATCGGGCGCGGGCCCGTCCTTCGGCGATAAATCTTTCCCCCGTAGGGTACATACGGTATTAGCTCCGGTTTCCCGAAGTTATTCCGTACCGAAGGGTAGGTTCCCACGTGTTCCTCACCCGTCCGCCACTTTCCACCAGGCCGAAGCCCGGCTTCACGTTCGACTTGCATGTGTTAAGCATGCCGCCAGCGTTCGTTCTGAGCCAGGATCAAACTCTCAGATTGAAGCCGGACTTTCGCCCGGCCATACCGAGAACCTTGCACAAACGCAACGTTAGCTTGATGCGCAAGTGCAAGGTGCGTGTCTCACGCACCGCCGCCTGCGCATCCCTTCCATGATCCACAATGTCAAAGAGCCCGCGATCCCCCGGCTTTCGCCCCGGACCGGATATCGTCAACCGACACCGTCCCGGTAGAGACCACAGCGCGCGTCCCAGCCCGCCACACAATGGCGACGGCCGAGCCGCGCGAGGGACCCGTATATATGCCGCCCCTCCGTGACTGTCAACGAGGTTTCGCAGCATTTTTGTCATTTTTTTGTCGCCGGCCGGGAAACCCCGTATTTTCGACCCTAAAGGGTTAGGCGGCCATGTGAGACTCGCGCCGCAAATCGTTGACAACGCCGTAAATCTTGGCGACTTTACCCGCCGTTAACCAAACCGGGGCAACCTGCGGGCCCATCGGACGCCGCCAGCGGCGTTCAACACGGTCGAACAGCCATCCAGGGGGCGGGCGCATGCCAGGGGGACAGATACATGACCGAACGCGCAAAAGGCGGGTCGGGCATAAAAATGACAGGTCGGGCATGAATCGGAAACTGATCCGGGCCGGCCTGCTGGTCGCCGCCCTTGTCGTCGGAAGCCTCGCCATGGGGCGCCTGTCCGCCTCGGTGCCGCCGACCTCTGTCGAGACCGCCGCGCCCGCCGCCGCGCTTCCAGCCGCCGCCGCTCCCGTCGCCGCCGCTCCCGTCGCCGCCGAGGCAGCGCCCACGCCGCCGGCCCCGCGCCGGGTCGCGGTCGAGGTACGCAAGGGCGACACGCTGGCCAAGCTTCTGTCGCGAGAAGGGATCGGCGCCGAGGAAAGCCACGCGGCCATCGCCGCGCTGCGCAAGCATTACGACCCCCGCGACCTACGCAGCGGCCAGGAGGTCGGCCTCGTTCTCGCCCCGCCGGCGGCCGGCGGCGGCCTTCTGGGCCTACCCTTTCGGCCGCGATCGATCGCGACCTGGCCGTGACCCGAGGGAACGATGGCGGGTTCGATGCCCGCGAGATCAAGAGGAACCTCCGCCGCGATCCGACGACCGCGGCCGGCAGCATCGAGGACAGTCTCTATCTGGCCGCGCGCCGCGCCGGCATGCCGCCCGCGATCCTGATCGAGATGATCCGCGCCTTCAGCTACGATGTCGATTTCCAGCGCGACATCCATCCCGGCGACGGGTTCGAGGCCCTGTACGAAACGGTCCGCTACGAGGATGGCGCCTTCGCCAAGCATGGCCGGCTGCTGTACGCCGCCATGACCCTGGGCGGCAAGAAGATCGGGATCTATCGCTACACTCCGCGCGACGGTATCGCCGACTTCTTCCACGAGAACGGCCATAGCGTGCGCAAGGCGCTGCTGCGCACGCCCGTCGACGGCGCGCAGCTGACCTCGCGCTTCGGCAAGCGCCGCCACCCGATCCTCGGCTACAACCGCATGCATCGCGGGGTCGATTTCGGCGCCGCGCGCGGCACCCCGATCATGGCGGCCGGCGATGGCGTGGTCGACCGCGCCAGCCGCTACGGCGCCTATGGCAAATACATTCGGATCCGCCACAACTCGACCTACTCGACCGCCTACGCCCATCTCAACGGCTATGCCCGAGGCATCCGCGCCGGCAAGCGGGTCAAGCAGGGACAGATCATCGGCTATGTCGGGTCCACCGGCCGCTCGACCGGCCCACATCTCCATTACGAGGTGTTGCGCGGAAACCGCCAGGTGAACCCGCTCAGCGTCAAGCTGCCGACCGGCGAGAAGCTGAAGGGCGAGGAGCTCGCCCGGTTCCGGACCGCCCGGGCCGAGCTCGATCGCCAGTTCGCCGACCTCGCCACCCGCACCCGCCTCGCCCGCGCCGACTAATCGGCCAAGCCGGGCGAACGCCGCAGCGGCTTACGCCGCTTCGGCGATGGGTTCGCCGTTGATCGCGAGCGCGCCGTCGCACACCGAGACCTCGACCCGGTCCCCCGGCTTGACCCGACCTTCCAGGATCAGCGTCGCCAACGGATTCTGAAGCTGGCGCTGGATCGTCCGCTTCAGCGGCCGGGCCCCATAGACCGGATCGTAGCCTTCGACGCCGAGCCAGGTCCGGGCGGCATCGTCGACGGCGATCGTCACCTCGCGGTCCGCAAGCAGCGCCTCCAGGCGCCGCAGCTGGATATCGACGATCCCCTTCATCTGCTCGCGGGTCAGCCTGTGGAACAGCAGGATCTCGTCCAGCCGGTTGAGGAATTCGGGTCGGAAGGCGCGGCGCACGACCTCCATCACCCGCCCGCGGGCGGCGGACGAATCCGCGTCCTCGGGCAGTTCGGCGAGAATCTCGCCGCCCAGGTTCGAGGTCAGCACGATCAGCGTGTTGCGGAAGTCCACCGTATGGCCCTGGCCGTCGGTCATCCGGCCGTCGTCCAGCACCTGCAACAGCACGTTGAACACGTCCGCATGGGCCTTCTCGACCTCGTCGAACAGGATCACCTGATAGGGGCGCCGGCGCACCGCTTCGGTCAGGCTGCCGCCTTCCTCGTAGCCGACATAGCCGGGCGGCGCGCCGATCAGGCGGGCGACCGCGTGCTTCTCCATGAATTCGGACATGTCGATCCGGACCATGGCGGTCTCGTCGTCGAACAGGAACGCGGCCAGGGCCTTGCACAGTTCGGTCTTGCCGACGCCGGTCGGCCCCAGGAAGAGGAACGAGCCCAGCGGCCGGTTCGGGTCCTGGAGGCCGGCCCGCGCCCGGCGGACGGCCTCGGAGACGGCCCGCACGGCCTCGTCCTGGCCGACGACCCGGGCGCCGAGAACCTCCTCCATATGCAGGAGCTTCTCGCGCTCGCCCTCCAGCATCCGGTCGACCGGAATCCCGGTCCAGCGCGAGACGACCTGGGCGATCTCCTCGGCGCCGACCTTCTCCTTCAGCATCCGCGCGCCGGTCGCCCCCTCGGCCTCGGCCAAGCTGCGCTCGAGCTCGGGGATGCGGCCATAGGCGAGTTCGCCGGCGCGGGCGAGATCGCCCTTGCGCTGGCAGATCTCCAGCTCGCCGCGCGCCTGGTCGAGCTGCTCCTTGGTGCGCTGGACCGAGGTAATCTTGTCCTTCTCCCCCTGCCAGCGCTCGGTCAGGTCGGCGGAGCGCGCCTCCAGATCCGCCAGCTCGCCTTCCAGCCGCGCCAGCCTTTCGCGCGCGCCTTCGTCGTCCTCCTTGCGCAGGGCCTCGCGCTCGATCTTGAGCTGGATGATGCGCCGGTCCAGCTCGTCGATCTCCTCGGGCTTGGAATCGACCTCCATGCGCATGCGGCTGGCGGCCTCGTCGACAAGGTCGATCGCCTTGTCGGGCAGGAAACGTGCGGTGATGTAGCGGTTCGATAGGGTCGCGGCGGCGACGATCGCGGCGTCGGTGATCTGGACGCCGTGATGGACCTCGTACTTCTCCTTCAGCCCGCGCAGGATCGACACCGTGTCCTCGACCGTCGGCTCGTCGACCTGAACCGGCTGGAAACGCCGCGCCAGGGCGGCGTCCTTCTCCACATGCTTGCGGTATTCGTCCAGGGTCGTCGCGCCGACGCAGTGCAGCTCGCCGCGCGCCAGGGCGGGCTTGAGCATGTTGGACGCGTCCATCGCCCCGTCCGCCTTGCCGGCGCCGACCAGGGTATGCATCTCGTCGATGAACAGGATCACCTCGCCGGCGGCGGCGCCGATCTCCTGGAGAACCGCCTTCAGGCGCTCCTCGAACTCGCCGCGAAATTTGGCCCCGGCGATCAAGGCGCCGAGATCGAGGGACAGCAGGCGCCGGTTCTTCAGGGATTCAGGCACGTCGCCGTTGACGATGCGCTGGGCGAGCCCCTCGACGATGGCGGTCTTGCCGACGCCGGGATCGCCGATCAGGACCGGGTTGTTCTTGGTCCGCCGCGACAGAACCTGGATCGCGCGGCGGATTTCCTCATCGCGGCCGATCACCGGGTCCAGCTTACCCTCGCGCGCCGCGGCGGTCAGATCGACGGTGTATTTCTCAAGCGCCTCGTAGGCATCCTCGGCGGTGGCCGATTCGGCCTTGCGCCCCTTGCGGATATCCTCGATGGCGGCGTTCAGCTTCTGCGGCGTGACGCCGGCTTCCTTCAACGCCTTCTCGGCCGCGCTGCCGGTGGCCAGCGCCAGGGCCAGCAGCAAGCGTTCGGCGGTGACGTAAGCGTCGCCGGCCTTCTTGGCGATCTCCTCGGCGGAATGGAAGACCCGCGCCAGCTCGGGGGACAGATGCAGCTGCCCGGCGCCCGTGCCCTCGACCCGCGGCAGCGCGTCCAGCGCCGCGTCGACGGCCCGCGCCGCGACGGCGGCGTCGCCCCCGGCCATGCCGATCAGATGGGCCGCCAGCCCTTCCGAATCCTCGATCAGGGCCTTCAGCAGATGCACGGGCGTCAGTTGCTGATGGTTGGCGCGCAGGGCCACCCCTTGGGCGGCCTGAACGAACCCGCGCGAGCGCTCGGTGTATTTGTCGAATTCCATCGTCATCCTTCTCCATGTCGGGCCCCCTGTACAGGCGGGCAGAGAATCGGACCCCCCGTGGGGCATCCGTCGGATCTTGGCCCATATATGTGGCGGCGACCCGTCGCCTGCAAGCCCGCGACAGGATACCGGCGGCGGGTCTATTTTTTCGGCCAGCCCGCGCCTATGGTCGTCGCCATGCCGCTCGCCGTCACCCATCTCTACCGGCACCCGATCAAGGGACTGACGCCGGAGTCGCTGGACCGGGTCGCTCTGACCCCCGGCCGGGCGCTGCCCCACGACCGGGCGTTCGCCCTCGCCCACGAGACCGCCCCCTTCGACGCGGACCGCCCGGACTGGTTGCCGAAAACCCATTTCCTGATGCTGATGAAGAACGCGCGCCTGGCCGAGCTGCGCACCGCGTTCGACGACCGGACCGGCCGGCTGACGATCGCCCGCGCCGGGCAGGCGCCGGTCGCGGCGGACATCCGCACCGCCGAGGGCCGGCGCCGGATCGAGGATTTCTTCGCCGGTTTCATGGGCGCCGAGGCGCGCGGCCGGCCCCGGCTGGTGACGGCGCCGGGGCACAGCTTCTCGGACCACCGCAACCAGGTCGTCTCGATCGTCGGAAGCGCCAGCCTGCGCGCATTGGAAGACGCGCTCGGCCGGCCGGTCGACCGGCGCCGCTTTCGCGCCAACCTCTATTTCGAGGGCGGCGACGCCTGGCAGGAATTCGACTGGGCCGGCCGCGACATCGCCATCGGCGGCGTCCGCCTCAGGGTGACCGAGCGGATCGACCGCTGCCCGGCGACCAATGTCGATCCGGAAACGGCGCAGCGGGACATGAAGATCCCGCAGGCCCTACGCAAGGCCTTCGGCCATATCTTTATGGGGGTTTATGCGCGGGTGGAAACCGCCGGCGAAATCGCCGTCGGCGACCGGATCGCGCCGCCGGATACCGCCTGACGGGTTACGCGGGCGGCGGGGCCACCGGACCCGAATTTGAAAATGGCGGTTCGCGAAAACGCCCGCCGACGCTAGGCCGAGCCGCTGGTCGCGGTTTCCTCGGTCAGGTCGGCGGCCTCGGGCGCGTCGGTCGCATCTTCCCGACGGTCGCCGTTCTCGCCTTCGCCGGCGGTAGCCTGAGCGGCCTGGGCCTCGGCGTTGCGCTGCTGGCGACGCTCGTTCTTGCCGGCGACGACCCGATAATAATGATCGGCGTGCTGGAAATAATTCTCTGCCGCCACCCGGTCGCCCCCGGCGAGCGCGTCGCGGGCAAGGGCCAGATACTTCTCGTGGGTCTGGTTGGCGTTGTTGCGGGACTTCGCATCGTTCACATTGCCCGACGAACGACCGGCGCCGTTTGAGCGCCGATTTCCACGCCCGCGCGAGCGCTTGAAGTTTGAATTCGGTTTCATTCTCTCTTCTACAGGGTTTGCTCTATGCGATTCGAGCAGTTCGCGCCGGTCGATGTCGCCGACGCGGCCACCTACTTACGATGCGCGCCGCCTTGGCAGCGCATCCCCGGGGCCTAAGAAAGAGGGAGCGAGTTACGTACGAGTTCCCGTACCAGCCCTTGGGCTCTCTCGCTTGACCTAAATCTAGTCGGGATGGCCCCTCATTCCAACCCTTTTTTTTGGCGCCGCGCCGGCCGCAACCGTCGCCGGCCCTAGGATCAGCGCCCGTTCCCGGCCGCCCAGGTCGCGCCGCCGCGCCCGCTCGGTCAGTCCGGCCGCGGCGAAAATGGCGGCGACCGCGTCGCCGGCTTCGGCGGCCAGCTCCAGGACCGCGATTCCGTCCGGGGCGGTCAATCGCGCCAGGTCGGGCGCCAGCGCCCGGTAGCAATCCAGCCCGTCGGCGCCGCCCGCCAGCGCCCGGCGCGGATCGAAACGCGCCACCTCGGGCGCCAGCCCGTCGATCTCGCCGTCCGGGATGTAAGGCGGATTGCAGAGGATAACGTCGAACCGGTCAACGACTCCCTTCCCCCAGTCGCCCCGGCGAAAGTCGGCGCGCGCCGCGAGACCCAGCGCGGCGGCGTTGTCCCGCGCGGCAGCGACCGCGCCGGGGCTGACGTCGATCCCCAAGCCGGTGGCCCGGGGCAATTCGCTGAGCAACGCCAACAACAGACAACCGCTGCCGGTCCCCAGATCGAGAACCGACAAGGGGGCGGCCCGGTCGGCGATCCGGACGAGCGCCGCCTCGATCAGGCATTCGCTGTCCGGGCGCGGGTCCAGCGTGTCGGGCGTCACCCGGAAATCCAGGCTCCAGAACTCGCGCCGGCCGGTCAGCCGCGAGACCGGCTCGCCGGCGCGGCGCCGGGCGATCAGCCCGTCAAGGACGCGGGACGCCTCCCCGCTCATCTTGCGTTCGGGATAGCCGAAGACGGTCTCCGGCGTCTGCCCGGCGGCGGCGGCGACCAAGAGGCGCGCCTCGCGCCGGGGGTCGACCACGGCGCCGGCGAGGCTTTCCGCCGCCTTGGCGCAGGCGGCGCCCAGGGATGCCGCCTGGAGCAGCGGCACGCGGCGGGACTCCCGGTCGACGCGCGGCGCGCGGGTCATTCCAACTCCGCCAGGCGCGCCGCCTCGTCCTCGGCGGTCAGCGCCTCGATCACGTCGTCCAGGGCCTCGCCGGCGAGGATCTTGTCGATCTTGTGCAGGGTCAGGCCGATCCGGTGGTCGGTGACCCGGCCCTGCGGGAAGTTATAGGTCCGGATGCGTTCCGAGCGATCGCCCGAACCCACCTGGCTCTTGCGCGCCGCCGCGCGCTCGGCGTCCTTCTGGCGGCGCTCATGGTCGTAGAGGCGGGCGCGCAACACCTTCATCGCCTTGGCCCGGTTCTTGTGCTGGGATTTTTCGTCCTGTTGCTGGACGACGATCCCGGTCGGCAGATGGGTGATGCGCACCGCGCTGTCGGTGGTGTTGACCGACTGCCCGCCGGGGCCCGAGGCCCGATAGACGTCGATGCGCAGATCCTTGTCCTCGATGGTAACGTCGACTTCCTCGGCCTCGGGCAGGACCGCGACCGTCGCCGCCGAGGTGTGGATGCGCCCGCCGGCCTCGGTCTGGGGCACCCGTTGAACCCGATGCACGCCGGATTCGAATTTCAGCCGGGCGAAGACCCCGCGCCCCGAGACCGTGGCGCTGGCCTCCTTCAGGCCGCCGAGCCCGGTTTCCGACGCGGTCAGGGTTTCGAACTTCCAGCCATGCAGATCGGCGTAGCGCTGATACATGCGAAACAGGTCGGCGGCGAACAAGGCCGCTTCATCGCCGCCGGTGCCGGCGCGCACCTCGACGATGGCGTTGCGGGCATCGGCCTCGTCGCGGGGCAGCAGCATGACCTGAAGCGCCCGCTCCAGATCGGGCAGACGGCCGCGCGCGGCGGCCGCCTCTTCCTCGGCCATCTCGCGCATCTCGGCGTCGAGGTCGGGGTCGGCGAGAATCTCCTCGGCGTCGGCCAGGGCCGCCTGGGCCTTCTCCAATTCGGCCATGCCCTCGACCACCGGCGTCAGATCGGCATATTCCTTGGCCAGACGGGCATAATCGTCCGCGGACAGGCCCTCTTCGGCCATGTCGGTCCCGATCCGGGCATGCCGCGCGGCGACGGCTTTCAGCTTCTCGGCAAGCTCAGTCTTCATCTCTGTTTTCTTTCTCGGTGCCGGACGCCGGCATTTCCTTCAAGTCGAACAGGTCGCGCAAGGCGGCTTCCAATTCCGCCGGCCGGCCGCCCTCGCCCCGGGCGCGGCGCAGCGCCACCGACGGCGCGTGCAACAGGCGGTTGACCAGCAGCCGGGTCGCGCGGTCGACGTCCGCGCCACCCTCCTCGGCCAAGACTTGGCGGCGCGCCGCCTCGAAACGCGCGCGCAACGCGGTGATCGCCGGTGCGGCTTCCCGTTCGGCGCCACGCCGCAGGAAAGCCGCGACCTCCTCGTCCAGGATGGCCCAGGCCGCGTCGGCCGCCGCGCGCCGCGCCGCCTGTCCCTGCATCGCCGCCGCCTCCAGATCGGCAAGGCCGTAGAGGAACGCCTCCTCCAACGCGTCCACCGCCGGGTCGACATCGCCGGGCATCGCCAGATCGACCAGAAAGATCGGCTTGCGCCGGCGCGCCTTCAAGGCCGCGGCGACGGCGTCGGCACCGAATTGATAGCGCCCGGTGCCCATCGAGGCGAGAACGATATCGGCGGCGGCCAGGCGTGCGGGCAATTCGTCCATGGCACAGATATGGGCGTCCAGCCGGGCGGCCAGGCTGTCGGCCCGCGCCGGCGTCGGGCTCGCCACCACCAAATCGCGCAGCCCGGCGCGGCGAAGCTGGGTCGCGACGATCTCGGCCATGTCGGCGGCGCCGACCAGCAGCGCGGTACAGGCGGCGAGGTCGCCATGCAGGCTGCGCGCGACCTGGACGGCGGCGGCGGCGATGGAGACCGGCCCCTCGGCGATGGCGCTTTCGCCACGGACCCGCTTGGCGGCCGCATAGGCGGCGCTCAGGATCATGTCCAACTCGGCGCCCGCCATGCCGGCGGCCCGGGAAATTTCGTGCCCGGCCCGCACCTGCCCCAACACCTGGGGCTCACCGATCACCAGACTGTCCAGCGACGCGGCGACGGCGAAGACATGGCGCAGGGCCGAGGCGCCCTCATGTCGATACAGATGCGCATCGAGGTCGGCGGGCGCGAGGCCGGCCCGGTCGGCGAGGGCGTGGCGCACCGTTTCGGCGTCGCGGCCTGGATCGCCGCCGGCGGTCTGCACTTCGACCCGGTCGCAAGTGGACAGAACCAGCGCCTGGCGCACGCCGGCGCCGCGCAGTTGGGCAAGGAACCCCGGCAAGAGCGCCGCATCCAGGAACAGGGCGTCGCGCAGGCGCGTGGGACCGGACCGATGGTTCGCGCCGACGACCGTCAGGCCGGAGAGCGCCGCCGCCGTCCCCTCGGTCATGCCGGATGGCCGATCATGACGGACGGACCGTCCCTCACGCGGGCGCGGCGAGCCGCGCCGCGAGGTCCGAAAGCGGCACGTCGGACTGATCGCCGGAATCGAGGTCGCGCAACGTGGCGACCCCGCGCGCGATTTCGTCCTCGCCCAGAATGACCGCGAACCGGGCGTTCAGCTTGTTGGCCCGCTTCAGCCGCTTGCTGAGATTGCCCCGATAGCCGAGCTCGACGATCAGGCCGGCGCCGCGCAGTTCCTCGGCCAGTTTGCGCACCGCGCGCTCGGCATCGCCGCCGACCGGCACCACGGCGACCGGGCGCGGTGGCGGCGGCGGGTCGGCCGGCATCAGGGCCAACCGCTCGACCCCCGCCGCCCAGCCGACCCCGGGAACCGACGGCCCGCCCATGGTCTGGACCAGCCCGTCATAACGCCCGCCGGCCAGGACGGTGCCCTGGGCGCCCAATGTCTCGGTCGTGAATTCGAAGGCCGTATGGCAGTAGTAATCCAGCCCCCGCACCAGGGTCTGGTTGACGTGGTAGGCGAGCCCCAGATCGTCCAGCCCCGCGCGGACCTGGGCGAAGAAGTCGGCCGATTCGGCGTTCAGATGGTCGGCCAGGGGCGGCGCGCCTTGGACGATCCGGCGGTCGCCCTCGTCCTTGGAATCGAGGATCCGCAAGGGATTGCGCTCCAGGCGGACGCGGCTGTCGTCGGACAGGGCGGCGCGGTGATCGGAGAAATAGGCAACCAGCGCGCCCCGATAGGCGGTGCGGCTGGCCCCGTCGCCGAGGGTGTTGAGTTCCAGGCGGGTGCGGTCGGCGATCCCCAGCGCCGCCAGCAGCCGCGCGCCCACCGCGATGGCCTCGACATCGCCCTGCGGCTCGGGGACGCCAAGCAGCTCGATCCCGATCTGATGGAACTGGCGCAGCCGGCCCTTCTGCGGCCGCTCGTAGCGAAACATCGGGCCGTGATAGAAGAATTTCAGCGGCAGGCTCTGGCTCAGCCCGCCCGAGATCAGCGCCCGCGCGATCCCCGCCGTGCCTTCCGGGCGCAGGGTGATCTCCTCGCCGCCGCGGTCGGTGAAGCTGTACATCTCCTTGGTGACGATGTCCGAGACCTCGCCCAAGGTGCGCTTGAAGACCTCGGAAAACTCGAAGATCGGCGTCGCCACCTCGTCATAGCCGTAGAGCGCCGCGACGCGGCGCGCCGTCTCCGCCAAATGGCGGTGGCGGCGGCTGTCGTCGGGCAACAGGTCGTGGGTGCCGCGAACCGGCTGTAGGGACGCCAAATCGGCCTCCGTTGTGGCTAGAGGAAATTCTGCGCGAGCGGCGGCGCCATCGCCACCGAAAACTGCGCCGATCCGACGCGGAGAGACGGGCTGGTCATGACCAAGCCGACCGGTCCGGGAAACCGCCGCCGCGCCCTAGGACGCGGCCGCGCGGCGAGCGCCCGCCGGCCCGGCAACGGGGGCCGGCGTCTCAGGGGGCAACGTCTCGGGGGATTTGGCCGCCTCGATCTCCGCCGCCTTGCGTTCGACCAGCTCGACCAGATGATCGACCAGGCCGGCATCGTCGATCTTATGGTCGGAAACGCCGGCGAGATAGACCAGATGAGTGCCGTTGCCGCCGCCGGTCAGCCCGATATCGGTCTGTTTCGCCTCGCCGGGGCCGTTGACGACGCAGCCGATCACCGACAGCGTCAGCGGCGTCGTGATATGGGCAAGCCGCTCCTCCAGCACCTCGACGGTGCGGATCACCGGGAACTGCTGACGCGCGCAGGACGGGCAGGAGACGATGTTGACGCCACGATGGCGCAGGCCCAGGGATTTGAGGATCTCGAATCCGGCGCGCACCTCCTCGACCGGATCGGCGGACAGCGACACCCGGATGGTGTCGCCGATGCCGGCCCATAGCAGCGACCCGATGCCGATGGCCGATTTGACCGTCCCGCCCATCAGGCCGCCGGCCTCGGTGATGCCCAGATGCAGCGGATAGTCGCAGGCCTCGGCCAGCCCCTGATAGGCGGCGACGGCGAGGAACAGGTCGGACGCCTTGACGCTGATCTTGAAATCCCGGAAATCGTTGTCTTCCAGTATCCGGGCATGGTTCAGCGCGCTTTCGACCATCGCCTCGGGACAGGGCTCGCCATAGCGTTCCAGCAGCTCCTTCTCCAGGCTGCCGGCATTGACGCCGATCCGCATGGAACAGCCATGGTCGCGGGCCGCCGCCACCACCTCGCGCACCCGCGCCGCCGAGCCGATATTGCCCGGATTGATCCGCAGGCAGGCGGCGCCCGATTCGGCGGCCTCGATGGCGCGGCGGTAGTGGAAATGAATATCGGCGACGATCGGCACCGACACGCGGGGCACGATCCGGGCCAGGGCATGGCTCGATTCCGCGTCCGGGCAGGAGACCCGCACGATATCGGCGCCGGCGCGCTCCAGGGCGTGGATCTGGGCCACCGTCGCCTCGATGTCGGCGGTCGGCGTGTTGGTCATCGATTGGACGGTGATCGGCGCGTCGCCGCCGACCGGGACCGGGCCGACATGGATCTGGCGGCACGGGCGGCGCTGAATATCGCGGTAGGGGCGAAGGCTCATCTCGCGGGGATCCGTCATGTCACGCCGGGCATATCGCGCCGGGGCGCGCGGTCGCGCGCCGCAACGCGCCTTATAGCGGAAAAGCGCCTGTCGCCCAAATATGGCCCCCGGCGACGCCGGTCAACACCCCTGGCGACGCCGGTCAACACCCCCGGCGCCGGCGCGCCTAGTCCGACGACGGGGGGCCGGCTCTCAGCGCATCCGGGTCCAGCGACACGTCCCGACGGACCTTGCCGGCGGCGCCGATGGGCGGGACCGGCGCGCCGTCGACGGTCACGGCCAGCGCCCCCGCATTGCCGGTCATCAGGGTCAGGCCCGCCTGGTCCGGCACCCGATAGCTATCGCCTTCGCGCAGGACCAAGGTCGCCAGCAACGTTCCGTCAGCCTCGCGGATCTGGATCCAACTGTCGGACAAGGCGCGCAGGACGACCCGCGCATCCGCCTGCCCATGGACCACGGGCAGGCTGGTTCCCGCACCCGTCGGCGGCACGATCTCGGCCTGATCTCTCGACGACGGCGCCGTCGTCGAGGCGGTGTCTCCGGCCGGCGCGACGGGCGCGGGCGCGGCATCATCGGCCGACGTCCCGGTCTCGCGAGCTGCCGGCGCCGGCGTTGGCGAGAGCGACGGCGCCCGGCCCTCGGTTTCAGAAGACACGGTTTCGGTGGGCGTGGAATCGGGAGTCACGGACTCCCGGGCCGCCGATTCCGGGAGCGCCGAATCCGGGGATGCCGATTCCGGGGATGCCGTTTCCGGGGGCGCCGATTCCGGGGGCGCCACTGCGTCGGTCGAAACCGGCGGCGCGTCGGCGGGGGGCGCCGAATCGGGGGTCGCCGAATCGGGGGTCACCGAATCGGGGGTCACCGAATCGGGGGTCGTTTCGGGAGTCACCGGTTCGGGAGTCGCCGTCGCCTCCGGCGGGGTCGCGGCCGTCGGCGGCCCGGACGTTTGCGGCCCGGACGTTTGTGGCGCGGCCTCGGTCGCCTGGAGCGCGGTGTCGCCCGCCGCGACCGGCGGCGCAGGCACGCGTTCGACCTCGACCCGGTCGCGGGTCGAATAATAGTGCCATCCCCCATAGACCGCCGCCGCGACGAGGACGGCGACAATCAGAAGCGGCGCGGTCGGCGCGCGGCCCTCGGAGACCGGCTCGGGAAAGGTCAGGTCGGTCCGCTTGTCCAGGTCGCTGGCCTCGGCGACCTCTTCCTTGAAGCGGTTGACGATTTCCTCGGCGTCCAGGCCCAGATGGTCGGCGAAGCTGCGCACGAACCCGACGGCGTATGCCGGCCCCGGCAGATCGGCGAAGCGGCCTTCCTCGATTGCGCGCAGATAGGCGCGCCGAATGCGCAGCAGATCGGCGACCTCGCGGATGTTCCGGCCGCTCGCCATGCGCGCATTGCGCAGCGTCGTGGCGACGGCGCTCGCCGGCGCGGGCGCGCCCTCGGCCGCCGCCGGCGCGGCATCCCGCTCGCCATCGTCTAACACTTCGAACCGCGCTTTTTTGCGCTCCGCCATCGTCGCGCCCCCCAGTACGGGCCCCCGCCGAAATATTCGGCCACTGTCGGGTCCCAGGGCTAATTTTTGACTAATAGCAACGAAACATTATTCGGTTCAATGGCTTAAATCGAAACGCCATGATCCAGCGCGAAGGTCCGCAACTTGCTACGCACACTGTGGTCGGGCAGGTCGAGCAGCGTTCTTACATAGGTTTGGGCGGCACCGAGATCGAGACTACGGACCATCGACTTGACCTCGCCCAAGGCGGTCGGCGGCATCGAGATGCGGCGGAAACCGAGTCCGAGCAGCGCCAACGCCTCCAGCGGTCGCCCGGCCATCTCGCCGCACAGCGACACCGGCACGTCGGCTGCCCGGCACGCCGTCACCACCTGGTCCAAACAGCGCAACGCCGGCGGCGACAGCACGTCGTAGCGCTCCGCCAGCCGGGGGTTGCCTCGGTCGCTGGCGAACAGGAACTGAAAGAAGTCGTTGCTGCCGACGGACACGAAATCGACCCGGTCGAGCAGCGCCGGCAATTGAAAGACCAGCGCCGGCACCTCCAGCATCACGCCGATCCGGATTTCCGCCGGCACCGCCCGGCCGCGCGCCCGCGCCCGCGCGATCTCCAGGTCCAGCACCCGGCGCGCGGTATCGAATTCGGCGACCTCGGCGACCATCGGGAACATGATATTGAGCTGCCGCTCGGCGGCGGCGCGGACGATGGCGCGCAGCTGGTTGCGCAGGATCGCCGGCCGGTCGAGACCGATGCGGATCGCGCGCCAGCCCATGGCCGGATTCTCCTCGCCGCTTTGCCGCCAATAGGGCAACGCCTTGTCGCCGCCGATATCCAGGGTCCGAAAGACCACCGGCTTGTCGGCACACTGATCCAGCACCCGCCGATAGAGATCGGTCTGGGCTTCGACGTCGGGAAAGTCGGGCCGCACCATGAAGGGAATTTCGGTCCGATACAGGCCGACGCCGTCGGCGTCGAAAGCGTCCAGCGCCTGCAAATCGATCAGCAGCCCGGCATTGATGCCGAGGGCGATGCGCGCCCCGTCCAGGGTCCGCGCGGGCTTGTCGCGCAAGGCCGCGAACTCGGCCCGCCGGCGGCTGCGCGCCGCCATGCCTTCGCCGAACTGCTGCTGGATATCCTCGCCCGGACGGATGAACATCTGCCCGTTGTCGCCATCGACGATCACCGGATCGCCGGGCGCCACCTTGGCAAGCGCGTCTTCGACCTGGCCCAGCACCGGGATATCCAGCGCCCGGGCGACGATCGACACATGCGAGGTCGGCGAGCCCTCCTCCAGCACCAGTGCCCGCAGCCCCGCCCGCTGGTAATCCAGAAGCTCCGCCGGACCCATATTGCGGGCGAACAGGACGATATCGCGCCCCCCGCTGCCCTGGTTCGGGACGGGGCCGGGGGACAGATGCTGGAGGAGGCGGAAGGCCAGGTCCTCCAGGTCGGCGAGGCGCTCGCGCAGATAGCTGTCGCCGACCTTCCCCATGCGGACGCGGGTGTCTTCCTGGACCTTCTGGACCGCCGCCTCGGCCGTCAGGCCGCTGACGATGGCTTCGTTCAGGCGGCGCAGCCAACCCCGGTCCTGGGCGAACATCCGATAGGTCTCCAGAATGTCGCGATGCTCTCCGGCGTCGACGCTCTGCTCGGCCAGCATATCGTCCAGGGCGCTGTGCATCCCGGCCAGCGCCGCGCGCAGGCGTTCGAGCTCCGCTTCCGGATCGTCGGACAAGAGCTTGTCGACGGTGATCCGCTGCTGGTGCAGCTGGGCGGCGCCGATGCCCAGTCCGCCGTTCAGCTTCACCCCTTCCAGGCGCAGCGGCAGCAGCGCGATCCCGTCGGCCGGAAGAAGCTCCTCGGGACCGACCAGCTCGCCGGTCCCGACAAGCTCGGCCAGCACCATGGCAATGATCTGAAGGGCTTCCAGCTCTTCGTCGGTGTAGTGGCGCCGCGTCCGGTTCTGGACCACCAGCACCCCGGCCACCCGGCCGGCGCGCAGGACCGGCACGCCGAGGAAGGCGTGATAGACCTCCTCGCCGGTCTCCGGCCGATACACGAAATCGGGATGGGCCTGGGCGTCGGACAGGTTCAGCGGCCGGGCGGCGGCGGCGATCGCGCCGACGAGGCCCTCGCCAACCCGGAGGCGGGTGTTGTGGACGGCGCTGGCACTAAGGCCCTCGGTCGCGAACAGCTCCAGCACCTCGCCGGCGCGCATGAGATAGACCGAGCAGACCTCGGCCACCATGTCGGCGGCGATGATCGCGGTGATCTGGTCCAGCCGTTCCTGCGCCGCGTGCGGCGACGCCATGACGTCGCGCAGGCGGCGCAGCAGGCGCCGGGGCCCGCTTACGGCCGCGCGCGGGTCCATCAGCCCGCCGCCCCGGTCGTCTCCCTGGCGCTAAGGGCGGCGACCGCCTGATCGACGAGGTCGTTCAGGATATCGGCGACCGGCTGTTCGCGGGTCACCAGGCCGACGCTCTGGCCGGCCATCAGCGAGCCGTTCTCGACATCGCCCTCGATCACCGCGCGGCGCAGGGCACCGGCCCAGAAATGCTCGATCTCGAGCTGGGCGTCCTTCTGGGAGAGATCGCCGGCGCGGAAACGGGCGATGACACGGCGCTGGGTCTCCATGAAATCGCGGGTTGCCTTGTTGGCGATGGCGCGGACCGGGATCACCGGAAATTGCGGGTCGAGCTGGACCGACGGCACCGCGTCGCGGGCCGCGGCGCGCAGGAACGCCTTCTTGAAATGGGGATGGGCGATCGATTCGGTGGCGCAGACCAGGCCGGTACCGATCTGGACCCCGGCGGCGCCCATCGACAGGTAGCTGTCGATCGCCTCGCCGCGGCCGATACCGCCGGCGACGAAGACGGGAACCTCGCGCAGATGGGGCAGGATCTCCTGGGCGAGAACCCCGGTCGCCACCGGGCCGATATGGCCGCCCGCCTCGGCGCCCTCGATCACGATCGCGTCGGCGCCCTGGCGTACCAGCTTGCGCCCGATGGCCAGCGCCGGGGCGAAGCAGATCGCCCGCGCGCCCGACGCCCTCACCGCCTCGATGCTCGCCTTGCCGGGCATGCCGCCGGCCAGCACCACATGGCTCACGCCCTCCTCGGCGCAGACGGCGATCAGCCGGGCCAGGTCCGGATGCATGACGATCAGATTGACCCCGAAGGGCTTGTCGGTCAGCGCCCGCGTACCGGTGATCTCGGCCCGCAGCAAACCGGGATCCATCGACCCGCAGGCGATCACGCCGAAGCCGCCGCCGTTGGAGGTCGCGGCGACCAGGTTGCGCTCCGAGACCCAGGTCATGGCGCCGCCCATGATCGCGAATTCTGTACCCAGGAACGCGCGCCCGCGCCCCCACATGGCATCCAGCCGCGCGCGGCCGTCCAGCGCCGCGCCGCTTGCAGTCGATGCGGCGCGACCCTTGGCGACGGCGCTAGGCGGCGTCGAGTCCATAGGCCGAATGCAGGGCGCGCAGCGCCAGCTCGGTATATTCCTCGGCGATCAGGACGCTGATCTTGATCTCCGAGGTCGAGATCACCTGAATGTTGATTCCCCTTTCCGCCAGGGTCTTGAACATCATCTGGGCAATGCCAGCATGGCTGCGCATACCGACCCCGATCACCGACAGCTTGACCACATCGGCATCGGTCACCAGGTCGCCGTAGCCGAGCTCGCCCGCATGGGTTTCGACAACCTGAACGGCGCGCTCGAAATCGGTCTTGGCGACGGTGAAGGTCAAGTCGGTTGCCTTTCCGTCCGCCGACATGTTCTGAACGATCATATCGACATTGATGTTGGCATTGGCGAGGGGCCCGAAGATCGACGCGGCCACGCCCGGACGGTCGGCGACCCGGACAAGCGTGATCTTCGCTTCGTCGGTGCTGTAGGCGATGCCGCTGACGACTTGCTGTTCCACGATCTCTTCCTCATCCACAACCAGGGTGCCCGGCCCGTCCTCGAAGCTGGACAGGACGCGCAAACGGACCCGGTGGTTCATCGCGAGCTCGACCGATCGGGTCTGCAAGACCTTCGCCCCCAGGGACGCCAGTTCGAGCATCTCTTCATAGGTGATTTTATCGAGCTTTCGCGCCTTCGCAACGATCCGCGGGTCGGCCGTATAGATTCCATCCACATCGGTGTAGATGTCGCAGCGATCCGCGCCCAGCGCCGCGGCCAGCGCCACCGCCGAGGTATCCGATCCGCCGCGCCCCAGCGTCGTCACCCGCCCGTCCGGCCCGATCCCCTGGAATCCCGCGACCACGGCCACTTGGCCGGCGGCCAGCCGGTCGGCCAGGGCGTCGGTCTCGACCGCCAGGATCCGCGCCTTGCCATGATGGATGTCGGTGCGCACCGGCACCTGCCAGCCGAGCCAGGAGCGCGCGTCGATGTTCCGCGATTGCAGGACCAGCGCCAGCAGGCCGCTGGTGACCTGCTCGCCGGCGGCGGCGATCACGTCGCATTCGCTCTGGTCCGGCCGCGGGCCGGTTTCGCGCGCCAGCCCGACCAGCCGGTTGGTCTCGCCGGCCATCGCCGAGACGACGACCGCGACCTCGTTACCGCTCGCCCGCTCGGCCGCGACCCGATCGGCCACGTGGCGAATGCGTTCCAGGTCGGCGACCGATGTGCCGCCGAACTTCTGCACGATGCGTGCCATACGCGCTACCCGTTTCGAAAAAACCGCGGCCCGACCCCCGGCGCCGCCAACCCGCGCCGTCCCGCCGAAACCGGCGCCGACCGGATCGGCCCGGTCCACCGCGCCGGCGACGATGTCGCCAGCCCCCGGCGCCCCCATGACGACCGTCACGGCCTGCTCGGTTGCCGCGAGACGGGCGCATCGTACATACTCCAGGGAATGAACCCGAAGCAAGCCCGCCCCGGATCGACCCCGCCGGCGGCGAGGAGACCCGACCGACGATGACCGCCAGTCCCGAACAGGACGCCTCCCGCGCCAGCGTCGACGATGGCGAGGTCGCGCGCTTCGCCGCCATGGCCGAGACCTGGTGGGACCCGGACGGGCCCTTCCGGCCGCTGCATCGGGTCAATCCGACAAGGCTGCGCTTCGTCCGCGACCGGCTGGCCGCCCATTTCGGGCGCGACCCGCTGGGCCCGGCCCCGCTGGCCGGTTTGCGGCTGCTGGACATCGGCTGCGGCGGCGGGCTGTTGTGCGAGCCCTTGGCCCGGCTGGGCGCCGAGACGGTCGGCATCGACGCCAGCGAGAAGAACATCGCCATCGCCCGCAACCACGCGGTGCAGAGCGGCCTGGCCATCGAGTACCGGCATGCCACGGCCGAGGCCCTGGCCGCCGAGGGGGCGCGCTTCGACGCGGTGCTCAATCTGGAGGTCGTCGAGCATGTCGCCGACGTCGAGTCCTTCATGACCGCCTGCTGCGCCCTGGTCGCGCCGGGCGGGGCGACCGTCGTCGCGACCCTGAACCGGACGCCCAAATCCTTCGCCCTCGCCATCCTCGGCGCTGAATATGTGCTGAACTGGCTGCCGCGCGGCACCCACGACTGGCGGCGCTTCCTGCGCCCGTCGGAGGTCGCGGCGCATTTGCGGCGCCAGGGTTTGACCGTCGCCGAGATCGCCGGCGTCACCTACGGCCCGCTGACCGGGGAGTGGCGGCTGAGCCGCGATCCGTCGGTCAACTATATGATCTTCGCCACCCGCGCCGGGAATGGCGGCGGCTAGCGGCCGGGGCCGACGACCAAGAACCAGAACCGACAACAAAGAAAACGACAAAGAAAGAGAGGAAGCCATGGACGGGTTGTTCACCCCGGAACAAGAGGCGATCCGCGAGGCGGTGCTGCGGGTCTGCGCCGATTTCGACGAATCCTATTGGCGCCAGCGCGACGAGGAAGGTGGCTTCCCCGAGGATTTCGTCCAGGCGCTGGCCAAGGACGGCTGGCTGGGCACCGCGATGCCCGAGGAGGCCGGCGGGTCGGGCCTCGGGATCACCGAGACCGCCATCATCGCCCAGGCGATCAGCGAATCGGGAGCCGCCAACAGCGGCGTGTCGGCGGTCGTCCCGGTGATGTTCGGCCTCAACCCGGTGGTCGTCGCCGGTACCGACGAACAGAAGAGCCGCATGCTGCCGCCGGTCATCAGGCGCGAGGACCGGCCCTGCTTCGGGGTCACCGAGCCCGACGCGGGACTCGACACCTCGAAGCTGAAGACCTTCGCCGAGCGCAAGGGCGACCGCTACATCGTCAACGGCCAGAAAATCTGGACGACCACCGCCCAGGTCGCCAACAAGATCATGCTGATCGCCCGCACCAAGCCGGTCGCGGAGACCAAGCGGCCGCTGGACGGGCTGACCCTGTTCTATACCGACCTCGACCGCGACCATGTGGAGATCCGCGAGATCCCCAAGATGGGGCGCAAATGCGTCGATTCGAACCAGGTCTTCTTCGACAACATGCCGGTGCCGGTCGAGAACCGCATCGGCGAGGAGGGCGAGGGCTTCAAGCTGCTGCTGCACGGCCTCAACCCCGAGCGCATCCAGATCGCCGCCGGGCTGGTGGGGCTGGGCCGCGCCGCGATCCGCCGCGCCGCCCAATATGCCAAGGAGCGAATCGTCTTCGACCGGCCGATCGGCAAGAACCAGGCGATCCAGCATCCGCTGGCCGATTCCTGGGCCAAGATCGAGGCCGCCAACCTGATGGCCTTCAAGGCCGCCGAGCTGTACGACAAGGGCCTGCCCTGCGGCCATATGGCCAACGCCGCCAAATACCTGTCGGCCGAGGCCACCTTCGAGGCCTGCACCCGCGCGGTCATGACCCATGGCGGCATGGGCTATGCCAAGGAATTCCATGTCGAGCGCTATCTGCGGGAATCGCTGATCCACCGCCTGGCCCCGGTCAGCCCCCAGCTCGCGCTCTGCCATATCGCCGAGAAGGTATTGGGCCTGCCCAAATCCTATTGAGCGGCGGCGCCCGGCGGCCAAGGAAAGGAAAAAGGGGCGCCCGACGGCGCCCCTTTTTTTTCGTCGGACCGGTCCCGGTCAGGCGTCGTGATCGGGCAGCCAGGGGATGCGCTGGACCTCGACGCCCTCTTCGGCCAGTTCCTTGGCCTCGGCCTCGGTGGCGTCGCCATAGATGTTGCGCTTCTCGGCCTCGCCGTAATGGATCTTGCGCGCTTCCTCGGGGAAGCGTTCGCCGACATGCTCGAAATTCCGTTCGACCTTCTCGCGCAGCTCGCGCAGGGCCGACATCGCCTCGCCCATCACCGCGGTCCGACGGGCCACCGCCGCGGCCGGCTTGACGGCCTTGTCCGCGCCCTTGTTGATGCGCGGCGCCATCGGCGCCTTCTCGA
>Ga0070729_10002865_pt1 | contig 21215 bp, 15 predicted proteins | sample tdDd472_FD_66725 | JGI IMG/M metagenome (GOLD analysis project Ga0070729, IMG submission 66725) | Marine sediment microbial communities from the Atlantic coast under amendment with organic carbon and nitrate - tdDd47.2 | ecosystem: Environmental > Aquatic > Marine > Coastal > Sediment | place... | reverse complement strand
GTTTAGAAGCTGTTAGACAAAATGGAAATGCACTCATATATGTAAAAGATCAAACAGAAGAGATTTGTTTAGAAGCTGTTAGGCAGAATGGATTAATACTTGAATTTGTAAAAGAGCAGACAGAAGAGATGTGTTTAGAAGCTGTTAGACAAGGTATACAATCCATAAAATATATTAATATTGATATTGATTCACGAAAATTATACCTTATGCATAAAAATAATTATTAATTTATCCAAAAAAATTGATATTATTTAAGTATATGTTTGTGTTGAAATAGTAGTATTATATAGTATAATAATGAGTAAAGTATATGTAGAGCCAGATTATCAATTATTATTCATGATAGAATATACAACAAAAAAGAATCCAGATTATTCAAAATTAGTAGAATGTGTTAATCATATAGATATATATAAGTTGGACAAATTTTTTATGTACAATAATTATTTTTCTGCCACATTAGCAAATATAATAAAAGTATCTATGATAAAAGAACTGTTTATGGCATATATCGACAAAATTGGAGAAACATATCCAGAAGACAATCTTTTGGCATATATGAGCAAAATATGTTTAGAAGACATTAGAAGACGTGGATGTATGTTAATATATGTTAAAAATCAAACAGAAGATATATGTTTAGAAGCTGTTAGACAGAATGGATATGCACTTAAATATATAAAAGAACAGACAGAAGAGATGTGTTTAGAAGCTGTTAGAAGAAATGGAAGTGCACTTCAATATGTAAAAGAACAAACAGAAGAGATCTGTCTAGAAGCTGTTAGACAAATTGGATTTGCACTCCAATATGTAAAAGAACAAACAGAAGAGATCTGTCTAGAAGCTGTTAGACAAAATGGAAATACACTTGTATATGTAAAAGAACAAACAGAAGAGATCTGTCTAGAAGCTGTCAGAAGAAGTGGAAGTGTACTTCAATTTGTAAACGAACAAACAGAAGAGATATGTCTAGAAGCTGTCAGACAAAATGGAACTCTACTTCGATATGTAAAAGAACAGACAGAAGAGATTTGTTTAGAAGCTGTTAGACAAAATGGAAATATATTTCAATGTGTAAAAGAACAGACAGAAGAGATTTGTTTAGAAGCTGTTAGACAAAATGGAAATCTACTTCAATATGTAAAAGAACAAACAGAAGAGATCTGTCTAGAAGCTGTTAGGAAAGAAACATGGTCTATGACATTTATTAATATTGATATTGACTCTCAAAAATTATACTTGGCATGCCAAAAATAATTATTAATTTATTATATACAATAATAATTATGATATTTATAGCACACAGAGGTAATACAGAAGGTCCCAATCCTGAAAAAGAAAATAATCCAGATTATATATTATCAGCTATTAAAAAAGGATATTATGCAGAAATAGATGTTTGGGTTATAGATAGAGAACTTTATCTTGGACATGATGAACCACAATATAAGATAGACATATCATTTATAGAAAATAATTCTGGCAATTTATTTTGTCACTGCAAAAACATATTTGCATTAAATTTATTATTACAAAAAAATATTCACTGTTTCTTCCATAATATAGATGACTATACATTAACATCAAAAGGTATTATATGGGCATATCCAAATAGATTATTAACAGAAAATAGTATAGCAGTAATGCCGGAATGGGATGACATAATACCATATAATTGTTATGGTGTTTGTACTGACTACCCTGAATTATACTTAATGTACAATAAATTTGCAAATAAATATAATAAAATATCCTCTAAAAATGCAACAATTATTAAAAATAACGGAAATTCATTTGATAAACAATTATTAAATATTCCAGATAATAGATATTGTGTATCAATAACTGGAATAACAGATATCATATATCTTAACAGAGCCTTTTATACTTTACTAGATAATTTGAAAAGTGTATTACAAGGTGATATATCATATATGTGTGAAGGTGTTTTACATCATACTGTAATGCAGGTAATAACATTTACAGAATATAATAAACATATTGATTATGTAAAAGGAGTCAAAGATAAATATTCTAAAAAAATAATTCCACTAATAAAACAACTGGAAAATATCAAAATATCATTAAATGGGATAGTATTAACAAAAGATGGTATAATACTCAAGGGATATCCAGATAAAAATATTAATAAGATAAGAGAAAATATTAGATTAACATTAAAAAATAATAATCTAGTGCTAAAAGAACCCTACAAAGCAGATACTTCCCATATAACTCTGTATAGATTTACTAATAAAAAAGATATTGGCATTATGGATAAGTTAAGAATATTATGTGAAAAATATAACAATATATACTTTGGATCAGTAAGGATAAAAAAATATAACCTAGGATCTTTCACATGGAAGGTTAGAAATAATATTATATATTGCTAATTTTGAGCAATTAGTAAATCATATAGTTGTCTAATATATTTTTTTTGACAGTCATATGTACATATATTATCATTCATACTATCACATATTATACATTTAGTTGCATAATCTATATTGGCAAGAAAATATTGCCATCGACTACTAATATATGTAATTGTGTGTTTGGCAAAATCTATTAATTTACCGCCAGTATATATTTTGCCAATATTAGTAACAGCTTTAATATATGTATTTATAATTTCATTTATAGCCTTTGGGATATCTGTACAACTATCTAAAAACATATCAGCTATTTTGTAATATTTCAAGTATATAGCATAAGTTAGTGGTGTAAATATCAAAGAATATTCTTCATAATATTTGTCTTTATTTACCCTTTTATCATTAATCATATATTCAACAATATCTTTATGATTTTGAGATATTGCAAAATGTATTAATGATTGGGATTTTATATAAGGCTCATTATATGATATTTTATTAGCATACCGTTTCATACTATAATTGATATGATTATCATCTATACCATCTATAAAACGTTTTGCATTTTCCATATCATCAGATGTTAAATTATCCTTTCCCAATATAAAAGACAATTCATAATAAAAATCAATATCTTTAAACACCTTTGCCATTATATATGATGATAATAAACCTATTATTATTATATCCACACAACAAATTAACAAATTTTCAATTTTATTTATGGTGAGCCATATAAGCTGACAGATCTTCAGGAGTACCTATCCCCCACATTTTGTAACAATCTTTAATTTTTATCTTCTTGCCATCTTTTATAGCTTCATTATAAACAGGACACACATAAAATTCATTCTTAACTTTAATATTATTATTAATCATCTGTTCTGCATATTTTACATAATCAGAGCCTCTAGTCCAAAAATAAATCCCGGTAGTCGCGTGCTCACTTATAGGTACTTTTTCTTGTACTTGAGTAACATATCCATCATTATCTAATTTAGCATAACTCCATTTTGGATGTGTACTATAAAATGTAGATATACCACCATCTATACCATCTGAAAGCATTGAATATATAAAATCATCAGAATTCCATTCTAAATATTGGTCAGAATTGGCAATAAGTAAAGGTATATCATTATCTATAAAATTTTTAGCTTTTAACACAGATCTGGCTGCTCCATCAGTAACTCCGTCTAGTTCAATAATTTTACAATTAGGGGCAATAAGATTAAGTAGATATTTCAAGCAGTATTTTTGGCAATGTTCTCTTTGTACTATAAATATGTAATTACCATTAATATTCAGATTTTCAACTACCAATTGTATCATAGGCTTTCCATTTACATCAATTAATGGTTTTGGAAAAGTATATCCAACTTTACTAAATCTAGATCCTAACCCTGCCATAGGAATCACTATATTTATATTTCTGCTTAATCTAATATCAGTAATATTTTTATTATACCTGTTACATTCATTAATCTTATTAATAATATTATCATATGTAACACCAGATGTGTCAGATACTGGCAATACATTACATCCTGATCTATTTGCTGCAGTAATACCTATGGGAGAATCCTCTATAATTAATGTTTGTGTAGGGCTAATATTTTTCCTTTGTATACATTTCAAATAAATTTCAGGATCAGGTTTTGGATATTTAACATCTTCATTTGATATAAAATAATCAAAGTATTCTAAAAATCCTTTTTTAAGAAGCATGGTTTTAACAGTATTCCAAATGGAATTACTTGCACAATATAATGTATAACCATCATTTTTTAATTTTTTTAAAATTTCAATAATCCTGCTATCAGGATTTAATCTGTTTATATGATCTCTTGTTTTTATCTGTTTTAATTGCCATATCTTATTATGGAGATCCTTATCATCCGGTAAATTTTTATCCTTTACTAACATTTTTAATTTTGTTGTTGTAGTATTTCCATCATATTTTGCTATATGTTCATCATGTGATATTATATACTTTGGATCAATTTCAGAAAGTGCATCATTTAATGCATAATAGTGTAACGGTCTAGAATCAACTAATACACCATCTAAATCAAATACTATCAATCTTATATCAGTCATATAGTTATAATTGATATAATAACATATTTATATTTCCTTATTCAAAAACAATCAAATTTGTGCTATAGATATAGGTTGTAATTTACCATATACACTATTATCCCTTTGTATAGGATTTATAATATTGAACTTTGCTACAGTATATCCAAAATATTCTAATAAAGATATTCTGTGAAGGCCATCGTATATAAGATATATACCATTGTCAAGGATTGCAGCTGTTGGAATATCATCTTTACTAAAACATCTTATAGGATCAAAATTTACAATTAATTCTTTAAAATTATCCAAATTAGAATGAACTTTGTCTATATTATTTACATATTCTATATATTCTTTCTTATTATCTGTAATATATTTGTAATGTGGTGTATCAGTTATATTTCTTAATTCATATGATCTGTTTGGCTGTGGAGTTTTCCATACAACTCCTCTTGTATATTTTAAAGGTACATATACTGACTTGTTCAGATAATTTAACTGATTAAATGCCATAAATATCTTATTGGCCTCGTTAACTTCATCTGAAGAATGCACATCTGTAGGGAAATATTTTTCTCTAAGTATACGTTTCAAATTAAATACATTTTTATTAACTATTTTAGTTATCTTAAGACCAGCTGTTACTCTTGTATCATATATCGGCTTAGTATCTCTAATAATATACAATCTTATAGGTTCATTAGATGTTACTCTTATATTATCTTTTGAGAATTCTATTTCATATATCTGATTTACTTTATTATGTCTTTCATTCTTATCTTTAATATCTATATTCGTATTATCAATAATTGTCATATGTGTTTTTTTAATTTCATCTTTGAACATATTTACTGCTTTATCAGTCCAAAATATAAATGCATGATATTCTGTATTATCAATAGGAGGCAAATTGGTATCAATAAATTTTGATAATAAATTAAAAATATTTGTATTATGTTTCTTAATCATATTTAAGCAGTATTTTATAGCTCCATAATTAAATATTAGTTGTTTTTGTAGATATTTTAACCTATTTATATGTTTGTCTCTTATGCGACCACCTAAATCAAATACGATTCTGTATAATAATAATATAAATTCCCACTGATTATTTGGTATGTAATATAATTGTTTGTACATTATTTTTGTATCATATATGATATTTTCAATCTGTTGAGGAAGTACAACTTTATTTTTATAGAAAAAGCAAAAGGCATTATGTATGTCTAACCTGAAACAACCATTTGGGATGGAGTTGTCTTTTTGCCCAACTGTAAAAAATGGGTGGTAGATACATTTCATATTATCTATAAGCATATGTCCGGGAGCACGGTCACTAAAATACTTACTACATTTTAGTAGAGAGCATAACTTTTGGAAATTCTTTTTTTCTACCATAATATCTAGATCAGTATCGGGCAATAATGGTAATTTTTGAAAACCTCGTATGATTACATAATTAATATTTTTATTATTAATAAATTTTATAAAATAATCAAATATTATGCGATGAGGTGGTATTTTATCACTATATTTATCATGTATTAATTTATCAAATTCTTGTGCCAATTCCATGTGTATATTATACATATACATAATATACACATACAGTATATACTTATGGTCAGAATAGCTGTACTTTTAACAGGATTAGTAAGGAATTATGAAACAAATTATAAAAATTTATTTGATAAATTCATAGATCCTGTAAGATTACAAGGAGATATTGTTGATATTTTCATATGTACATGGGATATAAGGGGATTATATAAAACTTTCAAAAAATATAATGGAGGAGATAAGACAACAAAATCAGATTATTTATCGCATGATAAATTTGACCAGTCAAACCTGATTAAAATATATAATCCTAAGAAGAGTTTGATACTGGACCAGAATAATTTCAGGAGTAGTATATGGGATAAGGTAGTAAATTTTGCAAATAAATATGAAACAACAGATTATAATAGGATATTTGGTTGTTTGTATTCCCAATTTTATACAGTAAAAAAGGCATTTGATATTATGGAAGAATATGAGGAACAGATTGGAATTAAATATGATATAGCTATCAGACAGCGGTTTGATATGTTATACAATAAACAATTAACATTGGATGATATGAATATTAAGAATAATGTTATTAATGTTATTAATCCTGTTTATCCTATAGGGTACCGTATTCATAATTTTAGTGGTAGGAAATGTGAGAATATAGTGAAAATAGGATATCCTGATTCTTATGCCCTTGGATATAGAAATGTTATTAAAAAATATTGTAGTTTTTTTGATGTGTTGGATAAGATTAAAAATGAGGATTTAAGTGTAAGAAAATATGGGAAAGAAATTATATTTCCAGAAACTCTGTTAACTTTTTCTATGAGGAAATTTTATGGTATTAATTTTAATATTATGGAAAATATTACCGCATCATTATCCAGATAAATAATAAAAAATTGATTTATAAATGATATACTAACATATCTGCTAATATATCAATATACTAATATACATACTCACATACATATCACACATTAATATGTCAAAGGTATTTTATGATAAACCCATAATTGACCAATTATTTGAAAAAATTAATAAACATAAAATTTTTGCACAGGATGATAAAGGAATAATAGAAAATCTTATAGATAGATTACCAATAGAAAATGTTAACAAGAAAAACAGTAATGGTGACACATTACTAATACTTTCAGTATCTTCTGATTACACATATATTTCTAAATTATTGTTAGGAAAAGAAGGCATTGATGTTAATATACAGGATAATAATGGCAATACAGCATTAATATATGCTGCTGATGATAATTACGGTCTAACCAAACAACTATTAAAAAAACCAGATATAAATGTTAATATACAGGATAATGATGGTTGTACAGCACTATTTTATGCAACTAGGAGTATTTTTTCCTGCACAGTTGAACTATTATTAAGACAGAAAGATATTAATGTCAATATACAGGATAATGACGGCTGGACAGCGTTAATGCATACAATTGATAAGGATAATTATGATGCATTTAAATTATTATTGAAAAGGGAATATATCAATGTTAATATGCAGGATAATCGTGGTTCTACAGCATTGATACATGCAATTGATAAGCTTAACTATGATAAGGTCAAATTCCTATTAAATAGGAAAGATATCGATGTTAATATGCAGGATTATCGCGGTGATACAGCACTAATGTATGCATTATGGAAAATTTTTCCTGAAGCAACTAAACTATTGCTAGAAAGAGAAGATATTGATGTTAATATACAGAGTTATAGTGGTAATACAGCATTAATGTGTGCATCTTATAACCGTAATTATGATATAATTAAATTATTATTAAAAAGGCCAGATATAGACATTAATATACAGTGTTATATCGGAAGAACAGCATTAATTTGTGCAGTAAATATGGCTTCTTCTAAAATAGTTAAACTATTATTGGAGCACAAGGATATTGATATTAATATACAAGATAATCATAATGATACAGCACTAGATTGTGCTAATAGTATCAAATATACTGAAATAATTGAATTATTAGAAAATTACAACTAACCTAAGCTACTAGTTAGATACTGGTATATAGTATTAATAGCCTTGATACTTGTTCTATCTACTGCTTCAGATGTATTGGAACTATTATGAGTACCGAATATGTTTGTATTATAATTGAACAAAGGATTAGACAAACTAACAGGCTCTTCCTCAAAAACATCAAATGCAACACCATATATATGGCCACTATCTAATAGTTTAACAATATCACTTTCTTTTATTACTGAGCCTCTACTTACATTTATTATTCTTACATTTTTGTTTGATAATTTAATATTTTCATAGTTTAACAAATGAAAAGTATGTTTATTGAGTGAGCATGCCACAATAATAAAATCTGCCCTAGTAAGAGCAGTATTCAAGTCAGTTATTGTAACTCCATACATACTATCTTCTTGTGTAAATGCAGGATCAGATACAAAAACATTAATATCAAACCCTTGTAATCTTTTGCATATATTTTTGCCTATATCTCCAAATCCGATAACTGCAACTTTTTTATTTGATAAAGACATACCACAAGGTTTAGGCCAAAATCCATCTTTGACTTTATCATTAATATAAAATGTATCTCTTGCTAACCCTATTAAATATCCTATAGCTATATCTGCAACTTCATTACCAAACATATTAGGTGTATTAGATACAGGTATACCTAATTTTTCGCACACATCAAAATCAATATTATCAGTTCCAACACCCCATTTAACACATGCCTTAAGTTTTCCATTTTTCCCAGCAGTTAAAACAGTTTCATTTGCTATATCATCACCTATTATCCAACCATCATATTGCGGCAAAATATCAATTAGTTCATCTTCAGGTAAAGTTTGTACTAGTTCAGGTATTACATATTCAAGATCATATTTTTCAAATAAATAATTATATTTATCAATCCTATTTATCATAGGCGGGCATGTAATTAAAATTTTCTTTTTTTGCATTTTAAATAATGTTTCTGCTAATACAAAATCACAAGGCCAATCAATATCTTGAGATTCAATATCAGACATTTTAAATAAAATAGGATTTTTACCTATTCTAGCATTATATGTTGTTATCGTATCCTTTGTAAATAAATATATACATGAATTTTCTTCATATATAGGATCTAAATTTTGTGTAGGTATTAGCGTAAATCTATTATGATTCATATCTTTGCCATCTTTATCATATAATCTAGTATATAAAGTCTTAACAGAAAACAAGCTATCATTTGTGTTAATATTATCTGCAAATTGTTCAATAGCCTTATCAATAGTTTGTATTTTTAATAAAGGATTTGTAACATGAGTCTGCAAATAAATATCTGCATCTAGTTGCAATGAGTTAATAGTATCTAATAATAAAAAATTTACTGATATATCATCTCCTAATAAATAGGATGGTCGGTCATATATTTCTATGGTTGGATATTTATCCACTAGAGATTCTTTTAACAAATTACTATCAGTATTTACAATTATTCTGTTAATATGTTTTGATTTTGATAATGTATTTAATATGTGGTGATATAAAGGTCTATTATCAAATAATTTAAAATTTTTTCCTGTAATTCGGGATGATTGGTGTTTTATAGGGATTATTGCACATACTTTCATTATATTATACTATATTATCAATATTATAATATATTCATTATTAACTAACATACAACCTTATCAATATCCATATATGGAAATATATTATGATCAAAAATAAAAGATTCTTTATTGCAATTAAATATTTTAATATCGGTTAACTTTTTAATATCTATATCCTTCTTCAAGTTCATTATAGTAGTTCCATGAAGATCTCCTGATGGATTTGCTATATGATATGTATCTCCTACTTGTTGATAATCATCAAAAAAATAATTAGGATTATCTTTAACTTTTTTAATTATTTTAAGGCCAACACCACCGGTTGATTCAGCTTCTGGTAATATGTTAATATATTTACAGTCAATCCCTAATATATATATATTTTTATATCCCAAATGCATTGCATATCTTATACAAAAAGGTCCAGTTGTTATATGAGGAAAGCAACTTGATATATATTTGCATTTTCCCTGTAAATTTTCTAATGTGTGAACATTATCATTATGTACAAGTTCAGGATGATATGAAAAGATATTATTCCTTACAAATATCTTTTTAACTTTTCCATCTAATAATAAATCTTTTATTTGTTTATGATGTGTATCTATTAGTTTTATATCCATACAACAGTAATAATCAGGATACCAATTTATTTTATCCCAATATCTATATGCCGCATTACATCCTATAGTATTAATATCTGATAGTCTTGTAAAATCAAAATTTCTTAACGACGGACCATTTCCTAATACTACAATTTTCGAATTTTCATTTATATCTGTTTCTATATTTGTATTTGTATTAGCCATGTATGATGATATAATATTATAGTATATATAATAAAGATGAAATAATACACAAAAAATTGATACATACAATATTAGATATTATTAGCCAAATATTATACATATTATACTAAAATGAATTGCATCAGAATAAATAATAAAATTTATATGCATATATCATACCAAAAAAAGTGTATGTTAACAATATTTTGTTTTGATACAGAATGTGTATATACTGAAAGATTTAGAAATAATATTCCTGTTATTTTCCTGAAAGAAAACGATATATTGGCCATACAAAAAGATAGTATGCAAATAGGAATTGCAAGTATATGTTCAAATAGTTACTATATAAATGCACAAAATAAAGGTTTATCCTTGGTACCTGAAAGTATTATTAGTGATACTTTACAATTTATATATGATGGAGATAATCCTATATTTACGGATAACTTATTAGATATAGTTACTGATAGAAAATATAGGATTATAAGTATATTAAATAGAGAAAAACCTAATGTAGGAGACTATAAAACAGGAAATTATGAAACGATTGATGGAAATATTTATAGATCCATGGATATGGATGAAGATTGTATGTATATAATTAATCCAAAAGAGTATGATTATTCATTTTGGAATTATTATATTAATAAAAAAAAGTATCCATTGTCAAACAAACATGATAATTATCTAATATATGATTCATCATATAACAGATTGTATAATGCCAAAACATTTCATGAATATGCACACAAGTGAGAATAAACTGTTTATTTATATTATCAGATATACTCCAAAATGATACATAGGAGGATATATATTTTGTGATAGTATGTGTCATATCTGCTATTATATTTTTATTATCTGATGCTGAATTATTATATAAATACTACTTAATTGTGAAAAGGAATACTTGAAAATAATATATAGGAATATATATAATGCCACAAAATATATTTACATTATTTGTAGCTAGAACAGGTAGTTCATACCTTATGCAGTTAATAGATTGCTTTAAAGATGTTAAAGTGTTATGTGATTATGGTGAAATATTTACTATTCCAGAAGCAGTGTTAAGAACATTTGACGGTGATAAAAAGTTAGGAATACTATCAGAAGAGTATAAGGAATTTGCCCTTAATAACCCATACAAATATCTAAAATTTATTAATAATAGTGTACCAGACAAATATATATGTTCAAAAATTCAGATACCATATCTATTAAATCAACAAAATAATGTAAAAAATAGTATTGTAAATTTCAACAATGCAAAATTTATAATAGTCAAAAGAAATCTAATTGATGCATATATATCAAATAAAAAAGCATATATTGTTAATAAATGGAGTAAAGTAGATACGACTGATATTAAATTGGATATAGATATCCAAAACTTTAAAAATTATTGTAATAGGATGAAAAAGATGTATAGTGATATGTTTAAATTATTAAAAGGAAAAGATTATGTAATATTTGATTATGATGAATTACAAGGGTTTGCAACAGGTAAATCAAAATTAGAACTTATTTCATCAAAATTAAAAGAGATGAATATCAATTTAGATATTGATTACAATATATTAGGAAAACAAGATTTTCTATTCAAGCAAGATAAAGTTACTCATCATATTGATAAGATTAATAATTATTATGATTTTGAAAAAGCAGTAAAAGAATTAGAATTAGATCACTTGCTAAAATAATTATTTTATTGTTCGTATAAGAGTATCAGCTCTGCTACTCCATGTATTATTTTTTGCCATATCTTGACGTTTAAGTATCAGATTAGGATCATCCTTTTCTGATATAGCTTTTTGTATTATTTTTTTATAATTCTGATGGTTCATAAAATAGCACACATCATCAAATTTTTGCAACTCTTCCATATTTGTAGCAACAACAGGTTTTCCTGCAGCAGAAAATTCATACAATTTTATAGGATCACATGCCTTAATCATATCAGTTAATTTGAAAGGTATCATACAAATATCAAACCAACTTAAATAATTTGGTAATTCTTGATATGGTTTTATAGGTAGCCATGTTATATTATTATGTTCAAATGAATAATCATAAATCTGTTTCATTTTACCTATCATAACTACATGTATTCTGCTAATATCTGCTATTTTCTTAATTAAATCCCAATCAACCCATGTGGCATGTGCTCCATAATAGCCGATAATATATTTATATGTATTAGGAAAATCTCTTGGTTTTTGAAGTTTATCTTTTGCTTTGTAAAAATGTTCATAATCTGCTCCATTAGGTAATATTGAATATGGTAAATTAAATTTTTTTGGATATATTTTTAATTCAGGTGATGTTAAGAAAATATAATTGGAATTTTTAAGTGCACAATTTAAATCTTTTTGCCAATTACTAAATTCATCAACTGGTTTATCAACAAGCTCAAATATACTAATATCATACTTATATGAACTGATATCATTTATTAGTTTAGGATTGTTAAAATATACAATAATTTTGCCTTTCAAATATTTTTTTGCCGATTTATATGTCGGAGTTAAAACAAGATTCTTATCTATTACTTTGTCATTATTTATACTATAATCTATAAATACTGATCTCACACCTTTTATTTTTGATAATGCCTTCATCATTTGTTGTGGCCTTTGGTACATCTTATCCCATCTTATATATTGTGGATATAGTACAGTAAAATCTATATTTTCAAATAGATTGTCTATTATGTATTTCGCTTTAATATCCCAACTGTTATTTTTAGCAACTTGTAACCTATCTTCAATTTTATTCTTTATTTTTATACTATCAATAATTTTCCCATAATTATTATGATTTATAAAATGACATACATTTTCATATTTCACTATAGGATCCATCTTTGTTGTTATTATCGGCTTTCCTGCAGCTAGATATTCATAAAATTTTATAGGATCACAGCCCTTTATCATTTCTGTTAATTTAAAAGGTATCATACAAATATCAAAATATTTTAAATAATTTGGCAAAATATCATATGATTTGTGATCTATCCAATAAATATTATTATCATCTATCTTCAAATTATACACATTATCTCTTCCTATCATAACAACAGTATATCTATCTGGTCTGTAATTGGCTATTTTACTTATCAATTCAAAATCAACCCATGATGCATGGGATCCGTAATATCCTATAACTATCTTTTTTGTATCTGGAAAATCTGCTGGTTTATCTAAATCTCCTAATACTCTGTTAAAATGATCATAATCACATCCATTTGATACTATTATTGAATTCGCATTCTTTGAACTATACTTATCATACATTATTTGAGCTGATGATACGAATAAATTAGCTTGTTGTATACTATTTACAAGATTATCACCCATCCAATGCTTAAATTCGTCGGTTGGATTATCAATAAGATCATATATTGTAAAATTGGGTTTTATATATTGGATATGCTTAATATCATTTGGAAAAGTATAATAATATATAACTTTTCCTTCAGTATAGCAAGAAACATGTTTAAATCTATGTTCTCCTAATATTAACATATTATTACTTATATATTCATCCTTATTTTCAATAGGATATTTATCAAAAAATATAGCTCGCATATTTGGTATGTGGGAGAATGATTTTATAAGTTGTGATGGTCTTTGTTTTAAATGATCATATGATATAAGTGGTGGATATATGATAGTATAATTTATCCTCCATCTATTTAGTGGATTATTTGTATTATACATTAAATTTGCATATTTGATATTTTTTGTATATATCTTCCTTAAATCACAATTCGATAGTATGTTATTTATGATTTCATTACAGTTTGATTTTGTAATAATATAATAATGTGGAGGATTATGTAAATATTGTATAGTACTCATAGATATCACTATTTTACCTGTAGCCATACAAGACAAAAATTGGGGAATATTACCATCTGTTAAACATAACGAAAACCAACTAGAAAACCTTTTAATATTGTCATATGAAGTGTCTCTAATAACAGATATATTATTATGTGATATATCTTTAGGATCTGTTGTAATAATTACAACTCTTATAGAGGTATTATTTGCAAGCTCATATAACATACTGGTATTTGTAATATTATCAGTTATATACCCTATAGTAGGTTTATCTGTAATAAATAGTGGTTTGGGAGAAATTCTATTTATTTTTCTAAATGTTGTAAAATCAGCCAGATGGTCAGATACATCATCTTCAAACAAATTTATAACGATATATGGACTAATACTTGTAATATATATATCGTCTAATATATCTGTTACAAGAACACTTACTGATACATTAAAATTACTTACAGTAATGTTAAATACATTGATTTCATTGCAATCTAACAATATCGTATTATATTTTGATTTTAGTATATTATACATTATAACACCTTTACTAAAATATTTATTTTTATCCTTTATCGCTACCACAGCTACATTTCCAACAGATTTTTGCAATAAAAGATTAATCTCCTTATAAATATTAATATATTTTGCATTTGTTTTTGTTTTTAATAAATTTATTTGCTTATTACCTAATCTTGTGGTTAGTGTGTTATTCCTTTTATAATATGTAAATAATGATAATGGTATTTTACATATTTTTGTATTGTTTACAGCGATAAATGTTTTAAGTACATATTCATAATCCTCACATCCTTGAATATTTATATCATAATATCCTATCTTATCAACAATATCCTTTCTCCACATACAACTTGGCATACCTTTCCAATTATTAATAATTGATTCTGTATCTGTATATTCTAATTTCATGTAAACTTTGGCATTTTGATTTATCGTACTATCAATATATGTATAATCAGAATATACAAAGTCATAACCTCTATCTAACATATTTTTAAGTTTTTGTAGAAAGTCGGGTAATAACTTATTATCATCTGATGTCCAACACCAATACTTTCCTTTTGAATGCCTAATTCCTGTATTAAGGGCTGAAGGTAATCCTTTATTGATATCATGTGTTACCACATGTATCTTTTTTGACCGTATACTATCAAGATACTTTTCTAATGCATTATCACAAGATCCATCATTTACAATAATTAATTCCCAATCCTTAAATTTTTGAGCCTTTATATCAGAAATTGCATTTTTTATATGAGGATATCCCTTAAATGTTGGTAATACTATACTTATTTGTACTGGATAATCATAATCTCCCACCTTATCCCCTTTATCTAATATCTCATTTTTCCCTCTATGTGCCTTATGTTTTCCATTTTTCAACTTATTTATAGGGGCATTGAAAGATTTGTAAATAATATCATAAAAGTATGATGTAACTTTTTGGATAATATTTGTTTCTATTGGTTTGGAATTACATATGTTATACATACCCTTTCTATCATGTAATGATAAAATATATGCATTATTAATCGGTACTGATGATTCTAATTTATTTGAAAGTGAAATATTAATATTTGGCATATCAACATTATCTAGAGGATTCCAATTTAATTTGTGGAGTAATTTTGTGCTAAATATCCTTCCATACCAAAATAGTAGCCCATCTCTATCAGTATAAAATAATTTATTTTCAGATAAAAAATAAATACTATCTGAACCAGTACAATCTATACCATTGCCTATTAATTTGCACCCTTCTTCTAACCATGTCTCTGATAGTATTGTTGATGAATCCAGTATCATGATGTATTTGTAGTTCAATTTTTTGACATATGATAAACCATATAATATTTTTGAGTGTAATGAGGAATTATTATCAGATACTATATAAAAATAGCCCATCCGCTTTACATTATTAACATGATTTTCTTTATCCAGAATCAATAATATATCTGTACAAACAGTTTGTAATTGCAAATACTTTATACATGTATTCATACTATACCCAATATCATTTACTATAATAATGGTCATTATCGTACAATTATCTCTCGTTGAAATTTCACTATATGTCCTATTGGATATTATTTTAGGAATTTCATATATATTAGAAATTTGGAAATTATTCTTGTATGTATCGTAATTAAAATTTTTAATAGTTGTATCACTTTTATTATTTAGCATAAGTCTGATATCCTTATCATTTGTATTACTTTTTATAGGTAGATCCTTATCAATTATCTTAATTTCTGGTTTTGAAGTTGTCCCTTTTACATGTTTTTTAATGTTGGCCATATCATTAACAATATTTTGATCTGGGAGTATAGATTTATCATTTGGTTTGGGATTTGATCCTCTTACATGTTTTTTAATGTTGGCCATATCATTAACAATATTTTGATCTGGGAGTATAGATTTATCATTTGGTTTAGGATTTGTTCCTCTTATATGTTTTTTAATGTTGGCCATATCTTTTAATATTTGAGTACTATCATTATCATCAGATATTCTACTGTTAATCTTTCTTTTCATCATATATTCAACATCTTTGGATGAATATTTTAAAAAGTTAGGAAAATCTTCTTTATTTTCTTCTTTATTACTGTTTTCATTTAAAACCCTCCTATTATCATTTTTTATCATCTGTTTTACTTGTTGGGGTGTAACAAGAGTTGATTTTAATTTTTTCTTCTCGATAGGCTTAATGGTTGCTTTTGATGCATTTCCTCCCTTAATATGTTTTCTAGATTTTACTGGAGATTTAACTTCAATAATATTATCTATCGGATATTTTTTAATAATCTGTTGTTTTGATTTAACTATGAGAATATTGGTCATTGTTCCAGATCTATTGGAATTTATTTCATCCTTATCTAAATGTTCAATATTTTTCTTTTTTATTTTAGGAGGTATTACTTTTATCTTAATTCCCTTATTTATGTGACACAATATTTTTCCATAATCATCTAATCTGTATATATCTTCTATAGCCTCAATATCTTTAGATTTTTTAATAATATTTACTCTATTTTGTCTTATGTCATGGATGTTATCAATTGATTTATCTGTTATTATAGTTACAATATCACCACATTTAATCTTGCTGATAGATATATCATTCGTTAAGATATCAAAAATAGATAGTAATATATCTCTGTTATATGTAGCGGATCTTATATTCCAATTATTTTTGATGAATACTTTCTTTTTTATTAAAAGTCCATTTAATAATAATATATCTCCCATCCCTATATCCTTTACATATTTATGGTTAATCGTATTTTTATACATCGTACCATTATCAATAATTATCCTACTATCCTTGCCTATAATATCATTATTATCACAAATAGCCTTTTCTACCCATTTTTTAGGGATTATATCGTTACTATTTAGAAACATAACATAATCAATATCTTGTCTTCTTATAAAATTAAAAGATTTAGTAAACCTGCCTATATTTGTCCTATCAAATGTATAATAATAGTCAATATTGTTGTCTATGGCTAATTGTTGCTCATATAAGTCTGTTATTAGTAATAGTATATGTGACAATTTGATATTATTAACACATTTTGCAACAGTTGTATCATCAACTATATCAATTACTGTCATAACTCTAATATTATCAAGTGATCTGATATATCCCACTACATCTTCTCTTTTTGCTCGCCAATTTTTAGCTTGTGCCGAATGTATATTATTGTCTATGATGATATATGTTATGAATAATCCATCAAAAGTCATTTTGTATGTATCATTATTTATTTTATGGTAATTAATTTTTTTGGAATTGATATTGTTGTTATCAAGCATCATTTTAATCTGATCCCTAATCTTGGAATCCATTATATATACATGTAATAAATTATAATGGATATAAAAATTGCAATTACAAGAGTATAAAAAGTAGCAAACATGCTCATATTATTAATCAGTAAATAATATGAGTGTTAAATTTATTCCACGTAAAGACAGGCCAAAAAATAGGAATCAAGCAGGTAAATATGCTAAAAATATGATAAAATCAGAAAGAGAAAGATATGTTTCTGGTTTAGGCAGTGAATATAGAAAAATATTAGATAATGGTGCTGTATATTTACCTTCATTCTTTTGCAGAAAGAAAGATTATACATTATTCAATAAATTATTTGATGAATTGAAAAATAATGATGTGGTAGGATGGTCTAAACATTATAAATTTGAAAATCCTGATTTTTCTCCAACATTTAATGAAATAGTTGATAAGATGGCAAAACATTTTAATGTTGATGTAATACAGACAAGATTGAATGTATATAAGGATGGAAGAGATTGGAAACCATTCCACCATGATAAACATGCATATGCAGACAAACGAGAAGATTTTACAATGGGAGCCTCATTTGGTTGTTCAAGAGAGCTTGAATTTCTTCATGAAGATACTAAAAGCAAGTTTAGTTTTCCACAATATAATGGAGATGTGTTTGCATTTACATCTGATATTAATAAATCATTCATGCATGGTGTGCCTAAATCTAAGCAACAATGTGGAAAACGTATATCAATTATAGCTTGGGGACAAAAAAATTAATATATTACTAATTATATATAATATGGTTTTACCGTTAGTAGTCATACCTATAGTTCCCCTATTGCTTCCTTTAATTTTGTTGCTAGTGATAATATTGTTTCTTTTTCCAGTGTCAGCAACTACATTTAGTGTACTAGTTGTCTTTCTTATATTAGCTCTGACTATATTATGTTTATCTAGTATAATAAGCTGTACTGTTGCATTCCTTAGAAACAGAAAAACAGTAGTTGTTAGAAAAAATTGATACTGAAACTGTTAGATAAATAGGTTTTAGATATGTAGATAATATATCTAAAGACGATTTTCCCCTGATAGGGAAGAAACCCTATGATAGATAAATGCTATCATCAACAACTAGGATATAGGTGTTGTTATTAATAATTAGACTATAATCTATCTTATTCAAGTTTATTGAATTTATAATTATTAGAATAACAACAAATAAACACTAGGATATGGAAGAATTGTATAATCCCTTAATTGAAATATTGGTCCTTGAGGTCCGGTCAAATGGTGTATCCTGAAGTGTTAAAAATTATAATGGCATAATTAAGGAGATTTAGAGTGTTTATATAAATTTTATAAAATTAAAATATATATCTTGTTATTGATTTATTATCTCCTGATAATTATGTTACTTATTTTCAGCATAAATTACCAAAAAAATTGATACTGAAACTGTTAGATAAATAGGTTTTAGATATACAGATAATATATATCTAAAGACTCTGTTTCCTTGATAGGAATTTCCTATGACAATTATTCATGATCAACAACTAGGATATAGATGTTGTTATTAATAATTAGACTATAATCTAATCTTATTCAAGTATATTGAATCTATAATTATTAGAATAACAACAGACAAACACTAGGATATGAAAGAATTATATCATCCCATAAATTTATACAAATCGGTCCTACCGGTCCAGTCAAATGGTGTATCCTGAAGTGTTTAAAAATTATAATGGCATAATTAAGGAGATTTAGAGTGTTTATAAATTTTATAAAATATTATGATATCATTATTGATTTATTATCTCCTGATAATTGTGTTACTTATTTTCAGTATGAATTACCAAAAAAAAATTGATACTGAAACTGTTAGATAAATAGGTTTTAGATATATATATAATATATATCTAAAGACTCTGTTTCCTTGATAGGAAATTTCCTATGACAATTATTCGTAATCAACAACTAAGATATAGGTGTTGTTATTAATAATTAGACTATAATCTATCTTATTCAAGTTTATTGAATTTATAATTATTAGAATAACAACAAACAAACACTAGGATATGAAAGAATTAAGTAACACAAATATTGTTAGACCGGTTGAACCAGTTGCTCCTGAAGGACCAGTAGCACCAGTACCACCTGTTGCTCCAACAACAAGTATCCTGAAGTGTTAAATACAAGTATAAATTAAGGAGATTTAAGAGGATTTTAAAAAATAAAACGTTTAATTTAATTAATTCAACATTTATCTCCTAGTTATAGCGTGACTGATAAATTATATATTTTATGCCAATAAAACTTTGCAATTTTGCAAATAAAGTAAAATAAATCAAAATATAGTTTTTTTATCGTATATCTATAAAATTTAGACCTTGTAAATATACATTACATTACACCAAAAAAAATTGATCTATAAATGGATTGATATATATGTTTATTTATGACATACATAATATCATTATACATAATTATGAGTAAAGTATATACAGAACCAGATTACATATCATTATTTCTCGTTGAGTATATGAAAAATGAGCCAGATTATTCAAAGTTAGTATCATATATTAATTCTATGGATAAAAGTCAACTAAATGAGCAAATTGTATATATTCATAATCATACAATATCTGAGATAATAGAATGTTCTATGGTTGAGGAACTTTATAAGGTATACATGATTAAAATAGAGAAGGAATTACCAAAAGGTAATATTAATGAATATACGGAAAAAAAATTAATAGAATATATCAGAGGAAACAATGATTTTCCTTATCCTACTTTACGTTTTGTTAAAAATCAAACAGAAGAAATTTGCTTAGAAGCTGTTAGACAAGATGGATTAGCACTTGAATATGTAAAAGAGAAAACAGAAGAGATCTGCTTAGAAGCTGTTAGACAACATTGGAAAGCACTTGAATATGTAAAAGAACAGACAGAAGAGATTTGTTTAGAAGCTGTTAGGCAAAATGTACGTGCACTTGAATATGTAAGAGAACAAACAGAAGAGATATGTTTAGAAGCTGTTAGACGAAATGGATTTGCACTTCAATATGTAAAAGAACAAACAGAAGAGATCTGTCTAGAAGCTGTCAGAAGAAGTGGAAGTGTACTTCAATTTGTA
>Ga0070729_10002862_pt1 | contig 21248 bp, 16 predicted proteins | sample tdDd472_FD_66725 | JGI IMG/M metagenome (GOLD analysis project Ga0070729, IMG submission 66725) | Marine sediment microbial communities from the Atlantic coast under amendment with organic carbon and nitrate - tdDd47.2 | ecosystem: Environmental > Aquatic > Marine > Coastal > Sediment | place... | reverse complement strand
TCGGGGCGGCGCGGTGGCCTCGGGCGTCTACTTCTCAAGGCTTTCGTTTGGTGGGCAGCGCCTGACTGGGAGGCTAACGTTGGTGCGCTGACCCCATGCGAAAGGAGCCCGGTTGTTTGGTCCTGTGGGATCAGGCAACCGGGCTTTTTCATGAAATGACTGGTGTATCGTGATGAATCCGCCAACCTGGCCATGATATAATCATCCCTCACCAATACTGGCACCCGGTCTAGGGGGATGACATGATCCGTGCCTATCTATTGATCTGCCTGCTGCTTGCAACAACCACGCAAGCCGTCGAAATCGACTGCGTCAATCACTTTCAACGGGGCTTCGCCGAGGCCGGCTTCGTGGCTGCCGATGCGGTCGTCGACATCGCCGTGGATGACGGACTGGCGCTTGGCGCCACCGCCACGGCCATCCTCGTCTTCGATGTGGCTGATCCGGATCAGCCCACTCTACTGGCCACTTGGCCTGTCCCGTCCAACGCCTTGGCCAGGGTCACCGTGGATCGCCCCTGGGCCGTGGCCGTGCGTGATGATGGCGTGATTCACGTCCTCGACCTCACCGATCCGGCCCAGCCCATCGCGTTGCCAGAGAGCGACCCCATGCCCATGCCCGTGGCCGCCCTCGACCTGGTCGGCCAGCGGCTGGGCATGGTGGTTGGAGCGCAAACGGCCAGGCTGTTCAACCTCGAGTCGGATGCTGCGCCCAGCGAGCAGTGGTCTCAACCCTTGCCGGGTGAAGCGGTCGATCTGGTGCTATCCACCGACCACGTGCATGTCGTTTGCGCCGATGAGGGCCTGCTGACCTTCACGGTCGACAGTGGCCAGCTCACCTCGACGCTTCTGTACGGCGACCTCTGGTGGCAGGACGCCACCCTGGTGGGCGACAATCTGCTGCTGGCCGAAACCGCCACGATGTGGCTCGAAGATGGGGTGGATCTGCAACCTGTGGCGGTCCGCCAGCTGCGCACCGTGGACCTCGATGACGCGGCCCATCCCCAGCTCAGCGGCTTCATCGACTGGCCTGGAGCCACCGAGCCACTTCAGGTGGGCACATCAGGACTCCATGGCATGGCCTGGGATGGTCGCAACCTGGCGGCCCTCCACTCCACGGCCACCATGCCCACCGACCTCATCGGCATGCTCGCCCGGGAACAGACGGTCCTGGCCCTGGACGGCGGAACGGATATGGCCGCCCTGGCGGTGGCCAACGGATTCCGCTTTTACCACGTGGACTCGCCCCAGAAACCGGCGCCACGGACGGCGTTCCGCGAGGAGACCTATGTCAGTGGTGCGCATCAGTATGAAGCCGGCGGTCACTGGCTCATGGATGGGCATTCCTATCACTCGGGAGCCGGGGCCTACCAGTTCTTCGCCCGATCACTCACCCTCCACGACCTCACCAACGACACCAGCACCCTGGTGTTCTATTCCCAGGATGCCTCCATGCCTCAGGCCACTCCCACACCTCTGGCCGTCACGTCAGGTGTCGGGCCGGGCGATGACCGGGTTTACTACCAGCTGGACGATGACCAGATCTGGATGAGCCCTGTTGAAGACGATGCCTCCCGTGTCGCCTTGCCGATGACCGGCATGTTCTCGGCCTCGGCCAGCTGGGTCTTCATGGTCGCCGGCGACACGCTCTACCGGATCAACTGCGGAGACGTGACCGCTCCCGTCATCGCCGGCACCTACCCTCTTCAGGGGACACCCAGCGCCATCTGCTCACCCCATGGGTCCACGGTCCTGCTGGGATATGAGGATGGTCTGGTGGAGGACTACTTCTTTGCCGGTTCCACTCCCGATCTCAAGACTTATTCGGTCAATGGACCGGTTCGTTCCCTGGCCACTGATGCCGAACTGATCCTGGTGGGTACCGACCAGGACGTGCAAGCCATCCATGCCTACGTCGTCGGCTACCCGGACAAGGAACTGGGCGATGTCTGGCACCTGGTGGACACCGAGTACCCCGTCCTCAACATGGTGGCCAACTATCGCTATGTCTACATCGCCCAGGCTGATCGCGGCATACGGATCATCCACGCCATGCCCAGCAGCACCCATGACCTGGGATACGGCGGACCAGCCCTGGCGCGACTCGGTTCGGTGATGGTCGAGAGCCATTCCTTCGCCCTGGTGGCCATGGAGCCCAATCTGGCCCAGCTGGTCACCGGCAATTGCCGGGGTATTGCAGTCCCTGATGAGTTGCCCCCGGTGGTCCCGGCCCTCACCGTGGCGCCCAATCCGTTCAATCCCAAGACCACCGTGAGCTTTGTCCTGGATCGTGCCCAGGTCGTGAACCTGGAATTGTTCGACCTGCGTGGTCGTCGGGTCCGAGTGCTGGCCGCGGGTGAGCTGCCCGCCGGGTATCGGCAGCTGCACTGGGATGGTCGAGATGGGGAAGGTCGGACCTGTGGATCGGGTGTGTACCTGGCCAGGTTGCGGACGGAGGACGGTGAGGCCATGTCCAAGCTGGCTCTGGTGCGCTGAGCGGAGGTTCTCTACCTTGTACCTCATCACCGCGCCACCACCGCGATGGACATGATTCGATTCTTGACTGTGCCAGCAGCACTTCTGCTGATCTTCGCCGCCGTCCCCCTTCTGGCGTCTCCACGTCAGTGGACGGCGGCGATTGCCGATCCCGATCGGCCGGGCCGACTCGTGACGACCCAGATCCTGGGGCCGGGCGTGGCCACCGAGCCATGCCCCATCGTCATCATCGGCCACGCCACCATGACCAGCTGGGACCACTACCTCTACCTGGCCGAGCCTCTGGCCGAGGACGGCTGGCTGGTGGCCCTGCCCAGTACCGAATCGGGCCTGACCGGCGACCAGTGGGCTCTGGCCGAGGACATGCTCCTGCTGGCCCGGGCCCTCGGCGATGGCCACCCCGATCTGCCACCCGACATTCCACCGGCGCTGAATCAATCCTGGGCCATGGTCGGCCATAGCCTGGGTGGAGGGGCGGCGGCGTTGGCGGCCGCTGCCGATCTACGGGTCGGAGTCCTGGCCCTGCTGGCACCCCAGGACCGCACCCGGCCCTCGATGATCCGGCAGGCACCCATGATCCAGGCCTCGACCCTGATCCTGGGTGGTGAGATGGATTGCATGGTGACCCCACCACATGAGGATCAGTGGCCTCTGTATAATGCCCTGGGAAGCATGACGAGGGCCATTGGCATCCTCCAGGGTGGAAGTCATTGCGGATTCGCCGGAACACCAGAACCCTGCACCACTGCGGAGCTGGAGTGCGAGGCCACCATGACGGCAGCTACCCAGATGGAGGTCACGTTGGCCCTGGTCCAGCCCTGGCTAGACTGGCAGTTGCGGGGTCGGCCCGAGGCAGGCCCGTTGTTCTTCGCCGCCGCTCAGCAGGATGCCGTGGTGATGGAACAAGTCGGACTGCCGACAACTGTCGATTTTTCACCATCGACTCACCTGGTCGCCCTGGGACCCGGCCCCGGCTCAGGCATCTCGCGCTGGATGCTGCAGGCTCCCGGGATGACCCGTATACATGCGGCGATCTACGACCTCAGGGGACGACTGATCAAGCGCTGGATGGTGGCCAGTCCTGGATCCGACACCGTGGAGCTGGCCTGGAATGGGCATGATGGCAGCGGTCGGCCCGTAGCCGGCGGCGTCTATCTGCTGCGGGTGCAGGTGGGCAATCTGGTCTTGCGGTCGAAAACGGTTCGGCTGGAATAGAAGGGCTGTCTTGGAACTGAAGAACGGGCCGCCTCCCACCGAGGCGGCCCGTTGACGATCAGGACTTGTGGCTACTGGAACAGGCTCTTGACGTTGCTCAAGCTCCGGTTCTCCACGGCCACGCCACCCTGGCTCAGCGACATCATGTCGTAGTAGACCGGGCTGGCTCCGTTGGCGAACAGATCAATGGCGCCGATGTTGACGGCGCCCCCGCCACTGGCACCCTCGCTCCAGCTGGCCGAGTAGAGTAGGTCGCCGTTATAGAAGAACGTCTGCATGTCGGCATCGAGGTCGATCACCAGTTCGATTTCGGCCCATTCACCCGTGACATAGGGCAGAGTGTTGGCACCACTGAAATCGGTGATCGTCCCACCGGTGAAGTTCACTTCCACCGACCAGTTCTGGGCGCCGTTGGGAGCGTAGGTGTTCAGGACGATGAAGTAGGTCTGGCCGGTGAAGTCTTCAGGGATGAACATGTAGGTGACGAGGTTCCAGACACCCGTGGTGTAGCCGCTGAACATCTGCACGATGTCGGCCAGACCCGAGATGGCCACCGAATTGGCTCCCGAATAGGAAAAGAAGTCGGAGATGATGGCATCGGCGGAGAGGTCGTCGTTCCAACCATACCAGCCATTCACGCCATGCAAGCCATCACCCGGTGCGTATCCCTCGAAATCCTCGAACCAATCGGCCTGAGCCATGGCCGGCACGAAGGCCACCAGGGCGACGAGTGCAATGGCAATACGTAAACGAATCTGCATGATGGATTCCCTTCATTCGCTTGAGAGATCGCGACGGCGAGGACCGCGTCAATCAGGACTGGGGTCAGCCGTCAAAGCAGGCGATGACCACTGAATGAGCAGGCAGCGCGCTTCCAAAAAATAACGATCTTGTGATAGTGACCGGCTACGATGAGTGGGCGATTCCGCGTAGTGGTGGGGCGCGGAGATGCAGATCTGGCTGCATCCTGCCACAGATGACTGAAGTAAGTCAAGAGTGGGGCCGGAGCCGTTTTGATACCTTGGCTTGTTTTTTAATTTTATGCCTGGCCTATCCCCAACCTCCTTCACATCTTAGGCCAGTACACATCCATCAAGCCAGGCTAGGCGCGGACCAGACTGGCTTTTTTTGTTCAGGCGACAAACAGGAGATGGAACCATGAAGAGAATTCTGGCAATGATGCTGACCGTGGCCCTGGCCACCATGATGTCCGGCTGCATTCAGATGCACATGGACACAGAGGTCAAGAAGGACGGCTCGGGTACCATGGAGATGACCATGTCCCTGAGCAAGGTGGTCACCGAGGCCATCGCCGAGCTGGGTACCGAGGGCATGGATGATGATCTGTCCGGCATCGACACCATGATGGACCGGGACAAGAAAGACGTCGAGAAGGACCTCGAGGGCATCGATGTGGACCTCGTGAAGTACGAGAGCGGCATGGTCGACGGTCGTGAGACGGTCCAGGTCGTCCTGAAGTTCAAGGACCTGGAGAACCTCAGCCTCGCCCTGCGTGAAGTCATGGATGGCGACGATCCCGGCATGGCCATTCTCGACGCTGGTGACGGCAACCTCGTGCTGACCAAGTACGACTACAACTGGCCAGCCAAAGAAGAAGATGATGAGGTCGAAGAGGCCGAAGAGGAAGCCATGGAGGATTTCAACTCCGAGGACATGGAGAAGCAGATGGCCATGATGGGCAAGCTCATGGGCGCCATGGGCGAGATGGACATCAGCATGAAGATCACCGTGCCCGGCGACATCGTCGAGAGCAACGCGCCCCTGGTGGAAGGACGCACGAGCATCTGGACCATCAATGCCGAGAACATGATGAGCGGCGACACCGACATGGAGCCGAACATCGTCTTCAGCGGCAAAGGGTTGAAGATCAAGACTGCCGAGTAGGTGGGATTGGTTGGTTGATTGAAGGAGGGCTGCCCTGGATGGGGCAGCCCTTTTTTTTGCGGCTACTTCACCAGGACCATGGGGCGTGATTCGCTTGTGCTCCCGGCCTCCAGCCGGGCGTAGTAGACGCCGGCCGGCATGGCGCGCCCTGCTGCATCCCGGCCATCCCAGCGGATCTCATGCCGGCCATCACTGACCAGCCGGCTGGTCATGAGCTCACGCACCTGATGACCCGCCGCATCGTGGATCGTCAGGGTCACCATGGCGGTCTCGACCAGCGTGTACTGGATCGTCGTGCTGGGGTTGAAGGGATTCGGATAGTTCGGACCGAGGGCCAGGGCGGCGGCATCGGGCACGGTCGTTGGCGGAAATACAGCCGTGGCCAGGCCGGTGGAGAAACTCTCGAAATCCCGGGTTCCGCCGTACCACATCATGAAGCCGCTGTCGGACACCAGCACCACCGGAAGTAGCACGGCCAGATCGTCCCAGGAGCCCTCCGGTCCGGGCTCGAAGACCGGTTCATCGGTCCGCCACTTGATCCAGTCGAGGCCGTTGGCCGAGGCGGCGAATCCGATCTGGATCACCTCATCGGCGCCCCATCCCGTGTAGAGCATGTGATAGAAGCCGCCGTACGGCACAACGGACATCATGCCCAGCTGCTCATCGTCCCAGGCACCCTGTTGGCCGGGCTCGAGGGCCGGGGTTGCGTCTCGGCTCCAGGTGATGCCGTCTAGGGAAGTGGCGTGGAGAATCCGCTGCACCTCGTCATCGTGGCCGTTGTACCAGATGTGGAAGACCGGGTCCTCGAACAGCACGCAGGGGTGGATGAGTTCGGCGCTGTCGAGGCTCCCCGGGGGGCCGAGGTCCAGCACCGGGTTGGCGGGGTCCTTGGTCCAGTCGAGGCCGTCGGACGAGGTCGCGTGGGCGATGCGGTTGTGACCGTCGGCGGCGGTGCAGCTGTACCACATGTGGTAGAGGCCATCCACGATCTGGACCGAGGCGTGGTCGACGGTCATCTCATCGTACCAACCGGGGCCGGGCACGAGGACCGGGCTGGCTTCGTTGATGGTCCAGGTGCGGCCGTCGGGCGAGGTCCCCTGGCTGAAGCCGCTGCCGTCGCTGCCCCACATCTCGTAGTGGCCGCTGGTGAACACGACCGTGGAAGGGATGCCGTCGACGAACACAGGGTTCGCCGGGTCGCGGGTCCACTCGTCGGGGAATGATGCCTGCGCCGGGATGGACAGGATCATGATGGCCGCCACGATGGCGATGAGGTTCCGGACGGAATCCATGCTCTTCCCTCTCGCATGGGGTCAGTTTGCCTCGTTGGCAGGCGTTGAAGAGTCCTGATTATAGCACAGCTCCATGGAATGCAGGGCCCCCCGGGGGGCCCTTTTAGCGACCTATCACCCCTCTGCTTGGTGTTATCCAGAGTTGATTCGGGATCGGAACCCTCGGAGCCCTCGCCACGTATGCCGTTGGCCATGCCATCCCCTTGTCCAGAGGATCTGAAGACCATGCGCACCATGCTTGCCCTGCTGACCGCCTCGCTGCTGCTGACCGGCACTGCCGCCGCCCAGCCCAATCCCGACAGCGCCCGCTACGAGGAGACCCACGAGACCCAGGAACCCTTCCGCTACGAGCCCGGCGCCCAGACCGGCATCCAGGGACCCTACCTCGGTCAGACTCCGCCCGGGATCAAGCCCGAGGTCTTCGCTCCCGGGCTCATCTCCACCCAGGGCGGCTTCGAGTTCAGCTGCACCTTCTCGCCCGACGGCAAGGAGTTCTACTTCAACCGTGAGTTCGAGATCTCGGTGTGCCGCTGGGAAGAAGGCGGCTGGACCGCCCCCGAGCTGGTCGATTTCAGCAACGGCAACCTGCAACACGAGCCCCATATCACAGCCGACGGCTCGCGCCTGTTCTTTGGTGGCCGTCGCGCCCTCGAGCCGGGCGGCGAGGTCGACTATGCCATCTGGTATATGGAACGTCAGGGTGACGGCTGGGGAGAGCCCCAGCGGCATGGCCCCGGCATGTACGTGACCACCGCGGCCAACGGCAATCTCTACGTCACCGACATCGGCCGCGAAGTGGGCGGCGGCCTCGCCATGCAACCCTGGTTGGGCGACCACTACGGTCCCATGGTCCGCCTCCCCGACCACCTCAACACACCGAGCGGCGTCCACCCCTGCATCGCCCCCGATGAGAGCTGGATCATCTTCGACGCCACACGTCCCGACGCCCTGGGCGGCGAGGGTGACGATGACTTCTACGTCAGCTTCCGCGACGGCGACACCTGGGGCGAGCCCATCCACTTGCCCCTGGGCATCAGCGACCCCGGCAGCAACATGTGCGCCTCGGTGACACCCGACGGCCAGTATCTCTTCTTCCATGGTCGCCGCGATATCCACTGGGTGAGCACCGCCGTGCTCGATCAATTTCGACCTGAAGTCGCTCTTGGAGGCGGCCCTTACCTCGGCCAGACGGCACCCGGCGCCACCGCCGAGGTGTTCGCGCCCGGCCTGGTCTCGGTCACTGGGCGCTATGAATACGGCATCAGCTTCTCCCCCGCTGGCGACCGCATCCTCTTTTCCGTGCAGAACGCCGACGACGAGGTCATGGTGATGCACTCCCGCCTGATCGACGACCTGTGGACCGTGCCGCAGCCGGTGTGCCTGACCCGTGGTTTCCATGCGGATGAGATGGAGGCGTTCTTCTCGCCCGATGGTCGCCACGTGTACTTCGCGCCTTACAGCGAGGGGATGGACGTGCGGATCTGGCAGGTGGAGGTGGCCGGCGACCAGTGGCTTGAACCAGTCCAGCTCGAAGGGCCTATCGCCGATCACCCGGCCTTCTACCCCACCTGTGCTGACGACGGTACCCTCTACTACATGAACATCGCCGAGCGCCGGCCCTACACCGCCCGCCGGAATGCCGACGGCCAGTGGGATGCCGAGCCACTCGCGGTCGAGTTTGGCGGGCACACCTTCACGGCCCCCGACCAGTCGTTCGTCCTGATGGACGCCCGGGCTGACGACAGCCTGGGCAAGGGCGACATCTACGTAGCGTTTGCCGATGGCGAGGGTGGCTGGACCATGCCCGTGAACCTGGGACCAGACGTCAACTCGACCTTCGGCGAGTCCTGCCCAAGCCTGTCTCCCGATGGCCAGTTCGTCTTCTTCAGCCGCTATGACGAGGAGGGTGAGCGGTCCCAGATCTACTGGGTCGAGGCCGGAGTCATCGAGGAGGCCCGAAAGCGGTTGTAGCTCCCGACCACCTGAGAGGGGCCCCCGGGGGCCCCTTCTCGCGGATCAAACCGAGATTCTCGCTGATCCCCCCGGCTTTCCCTGCTACATTTCCCCCAGACCGAGAACCCCTGCCACGGAAGGCGCCCTCACTCATGCTTCCTGTCGCCATTCTATTCGCCTCGCTCATGGCCGTGGCCGTGCTCTCGGCCTTTGCCGCCTATCGCCTGTCCGGCTCCGAGGCATGGGAACGGGAATACAACCCGCGCGGCATGGGGCTGACCATCGAGCTGGCCTACCTCTTCCTCACAGCCTTCGCCCTGGGCGCCATCTCCCTGATCATGCAGGAGTCCTTCGAGTGGCTGTTCCGCGACGGCGGCTGGCGATCGTCGGTCTTCCTCATCGCCGGTGCGGTGATCTTCGTCGGGGTCTGCACCTACATGCTCGTGTTCGCCCCCCGCATCCTGGCCGAATCTCAGCAGGTGGCACCGGAGCGCATGGGCCGCGAGTGCCGGCTGCCCTACCTGGCCTACACGCCGTTCTCGTTGATCTCCTGGATCGTGCTCGTGTTGCCGCTGGTCGCGATGATCGTCATCGCCATCCACACCGATCGCAACGGGCTGGCCGAGGCACGCTTGACCCTGATGGAACAGGGAACGACCCTGGTAGCGATCACCACCGAGGACCCCGGTACGGCCATCGAGCGCAACGACCTCTACGGCCTGGCCTACCGTGAAGCAGTGGATCATGTGCAGCGCATGGTGAGCCGCTATCTCTGGGTGGTCGGCGTGTTCATGGTCTTCATGGTCATCATCCTCAACACGCACATCACCTCGATCTTCACCGAGGCGGCCCAGGATTCATTCAAGTGGCTCATGTGGGTGTTGCTCCTCGTGGCCATCGGTATCTGCGTGTTCGGCTTGTTGCGGTATCAGGTGATGCGCCAGCTCGCCGTCGGGGTTCAGGACCAGATCCTGAGCATCGCCGACGGGCGCCAACAAATCGACTTGATGGCCACGAGCAAGGTCGCCCTGCTCGACCTGCGCAACCAGGGGCCTGTCCATTTCCTGCGCATGGCCCTGGAGGGCGGCGGGTGGTGGTTGCTGTTCTTCAGTTATGTGACCCAGATCGTGCTGGCCAAGATCACTGATCGGTCGGTGGTGAAGGTGATCTTTCCGCGGCCTGTGGCCGAGTTTCTCGACGCCTTCATGCTGTCGGGCGAGGAAGACGATTCATGACGGCAACGCGGCGTTTCAGGGGGAGAAAGTCCATGAGCATTTTGGTGATCGCGGTGGTGTTGGTCGGACTCCTGGCCATGATCTGGCGGGCCATGACCCGGTTTTCCCCACCTGCTCAGGTTGAGATCCCCCTGACCGAAGGGCCGCCTTCGACCCTGGACCCCGATCAGGACATCCATCTCGTCACCTGGAACATCGGGTTCGCCGGCCTGGGTCGCGAGGCGGATTTCAAGCCCGATGGCGGCACCCAGGTGCGCGCCAAGTCACGAGCCATTGTCGAGCAGTATCGCGACCGGATCGTCGCCCAGCTCAAGGACCTCGATGCCGACTTTCTCCTGGTGCAGGAGCTGGCTCACGGCTCGTTCCTGACCCGGGGCGTGGAAGTTCTGGAGTCTGTCCAGGTCAAGCTCGCCAGCTACCAGATGGTCTTCACCTCGACCATGCAGGTCACCGGGTTGCCCCTGGTCGGACAGCTCGACGTGGGCAAGGCCACCTTCTCCCGGCACCACCTCACCCAGGCCCTGCGCCACGCCCTGCCCACCGCCCGGGATCTGCCGGGGCTGACGTTGCAACACTTCAATGTCCTCGAATCACGAGTGCCCATGGACGGCACCACGCAGGAGCTGGTCCTCTACAACATCCACCTGGCCGCCTTCGATGACGGCACGCTGCGGCGGGCCCAGCTCGATGCGGTGATCGCGTTGATGAAGGCCGAGCACGCCAGGGGCAATCTGGTCATCGCCGGCGGCGACTGGAACCTGCGGCTCGCCGACACGGAGTTCCCCAGTACGGCCCCGGAAGAGCATCAGTTCTGGGTGCGGGATCTGCCTACCGATCTGGATCTTGAAGGCTGGATCTGGGCCCATGATCCAGCGGTCCCGACCTGCCGAACACTGGAGCAGCCCTATGTCGCCGGGGTCAACTATACTTGCGTGATCGACGGGTATCTGGTGTCGCCCAATCTCGAAGTCGTCGACGTGGAAGGGCTCGACCTCGGCTTCGAGAATTCAGATCACAACCCTGTGACCCTGAAAGTACGCCGGCGACCATAGGGCAAGAAAGAGGGGCCGGATTACCCGGCCCCTAGTATCGCTCGGCAAGCGATCTCTACATCAGCCCCCGCTTCCGCAGCAGCGGCTCGATATTCGGCTCGCGTCCCCGGAAATCCAGGTACATCTCCATGTAGTCCGCGGTGCCGTTGCGCGCCAGAATTGTGGTCCAGAAGCGCTGGGCCGTAGCCTGGTCGAAGATGCCGGCCTCCCGGAACGCCTCGAAGGCGTCGTTGTCGAGGACCCCACACCAGATGTAGCCGTAATAACCGGCCGCGTAACCGCCCATGATGTGCCCGAAGTAGCTGGACCGGTACCGGGAATAGATCTCCGGAATGAGTCCGATCTCACTCATGTAGGCATCCTCGAAGGCCATGACATCCAGGTCGGCCGGCTCGGTGAGCGTGTGGTACTTCATGTCCAGCAAGCTGGCCGCCAGATACTCCACCGTGGCGAAGCCCTGGTTGAAGTGCTTGCTGTTGTTGATCTTCTCGACGAGGGCGTCGGGAATGGTCTCCCCGGTCTGATAGTGCTTGGCGTAGTGCTCGAGGACCGTGGGCTCCAGGGCCCAGTGCTCCATGATCTGGCTGGGCAACTCGGAGAAGTCGGGCGACCGATACAACGTGGTGAAGGTCACATCGGAGGCCATGTTGTCCAGGGCGTGGCCGAACTCGTGGAACAGGGTCTCCACCTCGTCGAGGCTCAGCAGAGCCGGCGTGTCCCCCGAGGGACGGGTGAAATTACAGACCAGGTTGATGATGGGGTCGACCTCTTCACCGAAGGCCCGATTCTGTCGCCGGTAGCTGGTGCACCAGGCTCCCGGTCTCTTGCTCGCCCGGGGATGGAAATCCATGTAGAGGACCGCACAGTGAGACCCGTCGGCCTCCTTGACCCGGTAGACCTCGGCCTCGGGATGGGGCTTGGGCATGTCGTCGAGGGGCTCGAAGGTGAGGCCGTAGAGCTGCTCGGAGACCCAGAACACACCGTCGCGCACCTGGTCGAGGCGGAAGTAGGGCCGCAGGTCGTTGTCGTCGAGTTCGTACTTCTCCTTGCGCAGCTTCTCCGCGTAGAACCACCAGTCCCAGGTGTCCAGCTGAAAGTCGCCACCCTCGCGGTCGATGATCTTCTGCATGGCTGCGACTTCACCCTGGGCCACCGGAATGGCCGCCGCCCAGAGCTGGTCCAGGAGGCCGTATACTTTGTCGGGAGTCCCGGCCATGCGGCTCTCCAGCACGTAATCAGCGTAGGTGTCATAGCCCAGGAGCTTGGCCCGCTCCACCCGCAGATTGACCACGTCGGCCAGGACATCCGTGTTGTCGTGGTCGTTGCCGTTGTTGCCCCGCATGGTGTAGGCCGTGTAGAGCTGCCGGCGGAGCTCGCGGTTCTGAGCGTAGGTGAGGAAGGGCAGCATGCTCGGCTTGTGGGTGGTGAACATCCAGGCGCCGTCATGGCCCGCCGCGCTGGCGGCTCCGGATGCTGCAGTGACCACAGACTTGGGCAGGCCGGCCAGATCGTCCTCATTGGTGATGACCAGCTGGAAGCCGTTGGTCTCGGCCAGGACATTGTCGCCGAACTGGACAGTCAGCCGCGACAAGGCCTGGTTGATCTCCTTGAGCCGGGTCTGCTGAGCGTCATCGAGCAGGGCGCCGCTGCGGACACCCTCCTTGTACATGTTCTCCAGCAGGAAGAGTTGCTCGGCATCGAGGCCCAGAGCCTCCCGGCCATCGTACACGGACTTGATGCGGGCGAAGACCGTGGGGTTGAGGCGCATCTCGTCACGATGGGCCGCCAGCCTGGGTGACATCTGCTTGTTGATCGCCTGGAGGTCTTCGTTGGTATTGGCGCCGGTGAGGTTGTGGAACACCAGGTCCACACTCTTGAGCAGGGCGCCCGACCGATCCAAGGCGGCGATGGTGTTCTCGAAGGTTGGCGCGTCGGAATTCGCGGCGATGGCTGCGACCTCGGCGCGCTCCTTGTTCATGCCCTCATCAAAAGCGGGCTCGAAGTGTTCGGGCAGGATGCGGTCGAAGGGCGGCACGTCGAAGCTCGTGTTGTAGGGGGCCAGGAGGGGATTGTCTCCCGAGGCGACCTGGTCGGAAGATGGGCCGGAACAGCCGGTAAACATGAGTATCACTCCCACAGCAAGCATGCATGATCTCATCATGATCCATGATCCCTTCGTCCTGAACGGATGGATGGTGAAGCTGGTTGGACGGGACAATGATAGGATAGTTGCAGCGAAATATCGAGGGCTTCGGCGCCCCCTTGCCGGTGGCGCTAGAAAATGAACGACAACCCGAGCAGCGGTCCCAGAACGTGAACCTTGGTTGCCACCTCGCTCTCGCCCTCACCGTCAACACGCTTGTACATGAAGGAACGGAACCCGGCCGTGACCGTGATGAGTTTTGAGACCTTGAAGGAGTTGGTGTAGGCGAAATCCCACGAGGAATCAGAGGCGTTGCCGACACCGAATCCGCCGCCACTCAAATTCAGACCGAGGAGGACGGATCGGCTCAAGATGATCCTCGCCTTGACCCCGATCATCGGATCCCACCAGCTCTGCTCTGTCAAGAATCGGTCCTCGACCAGCGGCGGGCTGCCATCGAGACCGAGGGAATAATCTAGGGTCACATCGTTGCGCCAGTACTTGGCGCCGGCATTGACCTCCATGGCCCATCCACGAACCACACCGGAGCTGTTCTCCTCATCTATCCGGGTCAGAACCAGATATCCCAACCGGAGATCCAACATGTATTGCTTGATGTCCAGGTCGAGTTGAAGCAAGCCTTCCTCGCTCTTGGACCCGAGGTTGGCATAGGTACCATCCGCCGTCAGGATCCACTTCTTGTACATGACCTGAGCATTCAGCTGGAATCCGAAGTTGGTCATCGAGGACAGGTCATTGAAGGACTGGCGGATCTGTTCGCCACCGACATCCGTGGCCTGGCTGGCCAGCAAGGCGTAGGGGCTGATGAGGAAGCGCCAGTTGTTCTCCTTGGCCTCGTAGTCGCGTTCGATCGACTGGGGCTCCTGCCCTGAAGCGACCCCCACGAGCAGAAGAGTCAGAATTCCGACAACGACAACGCTTTGCTTGATCATGGCTTCATTCTCCCCTGACAATCCTGGGCGGGCTTTCCAGAAGACTCATTCTATCCCAATAGGTTCGACGGTCCACAACTAACCAGATTACCCGATTTCATCGTTCGCCAGGCGTTGCCCAGGCCGGTCCCGAGACTTGATGATTCGCCCACCGGAGAATATAATCCCTGGCCTATGGAAGGCCCTCGGCCCCATCTTTGCCCTTCGTTCTAATCGTCATCGACCAGCCTCGAACGTTGAACCGGATGCCCACATTGAGACCCAGTCCCTCGGCAACCCGATTCCTGTCCATCGACCCCCTTCATCTGGGCTTTGCCATGGTCCTCCTGGTGGTGGGTTTTCTTTCCATCGCCGTCAGTCAGATCTGCCTGGGTGTCAGCCTGGGCATCTTGGTGTTGCGCTGGGCGGTTCTGAAGCAACGGCCACCTCGGACCGGTTTAGAGCTCAGTGCGACTCTCCTGGCCCTGTGGGCGTTGATCAACATCTTCTTCTCCACCGACTGGCAGACTTCCCTGATCTTCTACCGTCGGTTCTACATCTTCAGCGCCATCTGGATCATGGCCATGGTGGCCACCACGGAATACCGCCGATTGCTTCTGCTGGCTGCCGCCATGGTCGGGGCCATGGCCATCTCCCTGTATGGGGAGATCCGGCTGATCATGGAGACGGGGTCCCTGTTCGGTGCCCGGTTCGGAGCCATGAGCAACCCCATGACCAGTGGCTCCATGCTCATGATGATGGTGCTTCTGGGATTCGGATTCTTGCTGGGCCGAGGCCATGGCCGTCGGTTAAGGCTGGCCGTGGCTGCCGCCCTGGTGCCCATCTTGCTGGGAACGATGCTGACCATGACACGCAGTGCCGTCCTGGGACTGTTGGGCGGCATTGGCCTCATGCTGCTGCTGTCCCACCGTCGCTGGTTCATCGCCTTCGCCGCCAGCGCAGTGATCGCCTTGATTCTCCTGCTCAGCCTGGGGCACAATTTCCTGCCTCATAAATATCAGCTTCGTCTGAACTGGGACTACCAGATATCCGGCCGGAACACCCAGATACGCCTGGAGATGTGGCGGGGTGGCTGGGAAATGGTCAAGGAGCGGCCATTGACCGGGTTCGGTGACCGGAGCCTCGAGGACATCTGCCCCGATTACTATGGCGACGAGGAGACGCTCTACTTCGGCCACCTGCACAACAATTTCGTCCAACTGGCAGTCATCTGGGGAATTCCCGGGCTGATTCTGGGAGTGTTTTTCCTGGTCATGCCGCTGATCCTGCTCCTGCGGCGATGGCGAAATCTCCAGCGGTCGGCCAGGCCGTTACCGGTGCTCAACAGCTGGGTGCTCGGAGCCTGTGGGGTCTGGATGGGGTTCTTCCTGGCCGGGTTCACGGAGTGGTATCTCGGGGATGCTGAGACCATGCTGATCTACCTGAGCCTATTGGGGTGTGCGTTGGGGCCTGATGAATCCGGGGAGCTCAGCGGGGTCAGCTGATGACGTATCCTGGTATTGCTCACGCCAGCCAGATGGTGCATTATCTCGGACAATCCTCAATCGACCCTCCTTGCGACATGACGGGAAGCCCCTATGTCCGACTCCCCAACCTCTCCAAACAACAACAGCGACTTGAAGGTTTACGGCTCTCCGCATGAGATCCTGGATGTCATTCTCCAGGTCAAGGACAGCCTGGTGCAGATGCTCATCGCCAGTGGTGTCGACCCGACCAAGACACGGCAAACAGCCCGGATGCTGTCCCTCGATCACAACTATGTCTGGCCGGCGACCAAGATCAACAACACCGATGATATCCTGGTGGTGGCCGAACACATTCCCACCGTCAAGAGAATGGAAGTTCTCTGCACGGCCTGCCTGAAACAGGGGGCGTCCGAAGCGGACATCGAGGCCGTGCGCGAGGCCATGGGTCAGTTCGAGGAGATGGTCAAGCATAGTGCCGGAGATCGTGAGGGCTTCTCCGATCTGATGCACGGGCTGAGCTACGATGACGTGACCAGCCGCCAGGAGGCCACCCGCAAGATGGCGTTCCGGGCCCAGAGTTCCCTGTGGGGAGTCCAGGCCAGTGTCAATTTCAAGACCGTGATTCACAGCCCCGTCGCCGACGCTCCCGACCATTTCGACTGCATTCGCCTTGGTGGCCTGGTGGGACTGCGACGGCTGCGTCCGGTTCCGTGGTCCGTCTATCGGATGTTTGCATTCAACGAAGACGGTTCCCCGACCGAGCAGGACTACATGCCCCTGGATCCCGAACTCTCGAGCGACCTGGAATTACCCATGTTGAAGGAGTTCTGCACCCACCCGATGCCCGAGATCAACCCTGTCCCCACCGCCCACGGCAAGCGATTCGACATCGCCTCCGGAGCCATTGGAAACATCGGGGCCATCGATTGTGTTTTCGGGGATCTCCTGCCCAATTTCGATTCGATCTATCAGTCCGAGGACGACCTGTTCCAGTCGGCGATGATTGACCTGCAGACACCAACCGAGATGCTCCTCTTCGACTTCTTCGTGCACCGGGATCTCCCGTTCCCGTTACCTCCGAGCGTCATGCATCTGGACCGTCTGAACGCCACCCGTGGCTACAGCACCAAGGTCAACGAGTGGAATCAGCTGCCGCTCTCCGCGAAAGTCAGGGAGCTGGCACCAGGCCTGGTGGGCTGCTCGGCACCGTTCTATCCACAGTACCGGGAGATCGTGGACTACGCTTTTTCCAGGCTGGGACACTCGGCCAGGGATTTCCGCGGCTTCCGCTTCACCATGACGTATCCGACCATTCCCTCGGCGGTGGTCTTGAACATGTCCAAGCTGCCGGCTCCTGGTGGGGACTGATCTTCAATCCCTCGGCGGCGCCGCAATTCCACTCATTTGCCAGGCTCTCTGGATCACCAGAAAAAGGAAAGCCGTGCTCCAACCGAAGAGCAGGATGCCGCTCATGGCCTCGACCCCGCTCAGCAATCTAACACCCGGATTCAACACGATGTCGCCGTAGCCCAGAGTGGTAAAGGTGACCAGGGAAAAGTAGAGCGACTGCTCGAGCGTTTGAAGATGAGTGACGGCAGGCAGAATCAGGAAAACGACGGCCCAGAGCAGGACCTCGATGGAGTGCAGTACCAGCAACATGGAGGCCGTGGCAACTGACAAGGCCCATCGGTCCCTGGCGGTGACCAAGTCCCCATGCCTGAGGTACTTCCGGGCCAGGAGGTTGGCCCACAGCGTGGTGCCACCGGCATGGACCAAGATGGTCAAGACAACCAGGACAGCTCCAACGATGATCAGGGTCAGCATATCACCGGCCTTTCATCAACGATCATGGGCAATGGTCAGGGCGATCTCAGCCATCAGGGGGAAGCCGCGCTCCCGCTGCTCCGAGGTCGCGACCTGCTTGTTGGTCAGGTTGTCGCTGACCGACAGCAACGAGAGGGCCTCGGCACCATTCCTGGCGGCGATGGAATACAGCGCCGAGGTCTCCATCTCCACCGCCAACACTGCCGAGGCGGCCCAGAGACGCCAAGCATCGGGGTCGTCATCGTAGAACGTGTCCGAGGAGAGGATGCCACCCACGTGGACCCGATCCGATCGCGACAGGGCGACATCGTGGGCCCGGCGCAGGAGATCGAAGCTGGCCGCCGGGGCGAAATCGAGGCCACCGAAATGGCGTTTGTTCATCTGGGAATCGGTGGACGCCGTCATGGCCAGGATCACATCGCCGATCTGCATGTCGGGCTGCAAGGCGCCGCAGGTGCCCACGCGGATGAGGGTCTTGGCACCGTAGTCGTTGATCAACTCGTGGACGTAGATGGAATGGGACGGCATGCCCATGCCGGTGCCCAGCACGGAGACGGGCTTCCCCTCGTACTGGCCAGTGAAGCCGAGCATACCCCGGACTTCGTTGAAGCAGGAAGCGTCTTCCAGCATGGTCTCGGCAATGAACCTGGCGCGCAAAGGATCGCCGGGTAAAAGCACGGTCGGGGCGATCTGGCCAGGCTCGGCTCCGATATGAATGCTCATGGGGTCACTCCCTGGACTTGGTTCTGGTCTCGATGCGCATTGATCGACCGAATGTAGGTGATCCTGGGACGACGGTAAAGATCCGGCCCTCGTCGAGCACCATGACCCAGATCTTACGGGGCAGAGTTTGGGCTGGCAATGGGTGGTCGATCGGGTAAGTATCAGGAGTCAGAGCTGGAAATCGGATTCCGGACCATGTCGCCGGCTTCGAGTATCAGGAAGAATGTGCCATGTCACTCCGCGCCATGTTCGTCATCATCCTCATTCTCATCCTGGCTCAGGCCGCCATGGCAGACCCTGACCAGGAAGGTCCCGACCGCCCCCGCATCGGCCTCTGCCTGGCCGGTGGTGGTGCCCGTGGCGGCGCTCACATCGGCGTCTTGCAAGTCCTCGAAGAGATGCGGATACCGGTGGACTACATCACCGGCACCAGCATCGGCTCGATCATCGGCGGGCTCTACGCTTCGGGCATGACCCCGGACGACATGGACAGCACACTGTCCGGCATCGACTGGATCCAGCTCTTCCAAGATGCACCCGAACGAACCATGACCAGCTTTCGCCGTAAGGAAGAGGACCATCTACCCTACTTCGATTTCGAGATGGGCCTCGGTAAGCACGGATTCAAGATGCCTGCAGGCTTCGTGGCTGGCCCCAAGCTGCTGTTCTTGCTGCGCCAGCTCACACTACCGGCCCAAGACATCGAAGACTTCAACGACCTGCCCATCCCCTTTCGCGCGGTGGCCACGAGCCTGAACAGTGGCGAGGTGGTGGTCATCGACCACGGTTCCCTCGCCGACGCCATGCGGGCCAGCATGGCCATTCCCGGCGCCTTCACACCTCACATCATCGATGGTGAGACCCTGGTGGACGGCGGGATCCTCCGCAACGTGCCCTATGCCGAGGTCAAGGACATGGGGGCGGATATCGTCATCATCGTGGACATCGGCGAGCCCTTGGCCGACGTGGATGACGACATCTCGCTAACTGGTATTCTCGGCGCCACGGTTACGGTGGCCATCAATGCCAATGCCAGGGAATCCCTTGGACTGTCCACCGATCAGGACCTCTTGCTAGTCCCCCAGCTGGACGGCTTGGGCGTCGAGGAGTTTGGACGGATGGCGGAAGCCTCGGAGCGTGGTTTCGAGGCAGCCAATCAGAATCGTGAATGGCTCCAGCAATGGTCGCTGTCGGAAACCGAGTACCAGGCCTGGTGGGCGAGTGTGCAGGCGAAGCGTCACACCGAACCGATCCAGATCGCCTCGGTCCTCATCGATTCACCGGGACGGGTCGACCCTCGGCGGGTTCGCATGCAGGTCCAATCCATGCCTGAATCGCCCCTCGACATGGATGTCCTATCCCAGGATCTCACGCGGATCTTTCGGCTCGGCGATTTCGAGTTCGTGGACTTTACCCTGGTACCCCACGGCGATACGCCGGCTCGGGACCTCCTGATCCACACGACATCCAAACGGTGGGGTCCCAACTATCTCAAGTTCGGTCTCGCGCTGGCCGGCCATCTCGACGGTGAGACCCAATTCGCCTTCCTGATCAACCACCGGATGTCCCAGATCAACCATCTCGGTGCCGAATGGCGAAATCTGCTCAGCCTTGGTTCCCCTTTGTCCCTGGACAGCGAATTCTACCAGCCCCTGAGCTTGTCTGGCCGCTTCTTCATCGCTCCGAAATTCTCCGGCATCCATAGTCAACGGCAACGCTGGCTCACCGAGGACCTGGCAGAGCTTGTGACCGTGAAGCAGTATTGGGGGAAGCTTGATCTCGGAATGAACCTGTCGCACTGGGGTGAGTTGAGGCTCGGTGCTTTTCGTGGCCATTACTGGGGAACGGCCGACAGTAAGGGCGCCACTGATGACGAGGGGCTGGGAGGATGGCGGGCACACCTGGTCTTCGACATGCTGGACAGCTGGGATTTCCCTCGGCACGGATGGGCCCTCAATATCGACAGTCGCCTGTCGCGCGATGATCTGGGCGCCGGCACGGAGTACGACCGGTTGTCCGTGAAACTACGTGGCGCCGTATCCAGAGGACGTGCCACCTTCCTGGGCCGGATCGAGGGCGGCACCTCGTTCCAGTCGAGCCTGCCCTTCCATGATCGTTTCGAGCTGGGCGGATTCACCCGGATGTCCGGGCTGGAACGTGGCCGACTTTTCGGTGATGAACTGGCGACGGCGGCGGCAGGAATCCAGTGGCAGGTCGCCACGTTCAACCCCGCCCTGGGTCGACACCTCTACTTCGGATTGGTTGGGGAGACCGGGCAGGCCTGGCAGAAAGAGGACGAGCCATCCCTGGACGACCTCATTCTCGGCTTCACGACCTACCTTGGCGCAGAGACTCTTCTGGGGCCGATCTATCTCGGGTACGGCAATGCAGAAGGTGGTTTCCACTCGTTCTACATGTTCCTGGGGCGGTCATTCTAGGGGTTGACCAGGGACAGATGATCCATCCTCGGCACTGGTGCGCAGCGGACGATAGAACTCGCGCCTCACCTCGTCCGCGAACCGTTCGATCTGCTGGCCATCCCGGCGCGTCACGAACGAATCTGTTGAATGACACGGCCAGCACCTTCAACAAGATTGTTTAGGCTATCTCCTCTCGTATCATCGCCCAATCCGCCGAGAAGGGATCCTGGCCCGAAGTCATGTGTGCGACGGAAGATGGACTGAAGCCCGAGACGCTCTACGGCCCCACGAAGATAGCTGATACGTTCGGCCCCGTAGGTGAGTGTCCGTTGGATGAGGTGGCTCTGAACCGGGAAATGGCGGCCAAACTCTGGACGCTCTCCGAGCAGAAAACGTCGCTGAACTGGTCGGTGTAGTTCAACCAGTTGGAACTGAATGAAACCATGTCGATGGTTATGCCTGCTCTTTGCGACTAGCTTGGATCGATCTTCGCGCGCTCCCGTATCCCAACGAAAGTCCCTGCATGATCGGCAAGAAGCGGGCCCTGACGGACACCAAGGACAAGTATCGCC
>Ga0070729_10002859_pt1 | contig 21259 bp, 19 predicted proteins | sample tdDd472_FD_66725 | JGI IMG/M metagenome (GOLD analysis project Ga0070729, IMG submission 66725) | Marine sediment microbial communities from the Atlantic coast under amendment with organic carbon and nitrate - tdDd47.2 | ecosystem: Environmental > Aquatic > Marine > Coastal > Sediment | place... | reverse complement strand
CCGTAATAAGGGTCATGAGACAGATACACGTTGCCCGTAGTGCCGACACCTATCTCATTAATAATCTCGTATTTACCGATGCGATCCGGAACTTTACCCTGCATCGACTTGGCTGCCTGCGCCATATAAACGAACCCTTATGTCTAATTCATAAACCAAAAAATACCCGCGAGTGCCAGCGCTGCATACAAAGCAGCGAGCACGTCATCGAGCATAATCCCGAGACCTCCTTCCAATCTGTGATCAATGTCTCTAATCGGCCATGGTTTTGTAATATCCATCAGGCGGAACAGCCCAAAACCCAGTAAAGCCGCCAATAACGAGGGTTCCACGAACGTCATAGTTAGCATCATTCCGGCCACTTCATCCCACACAATGCCCCCGTGGTCATGAACACCGAGCCGACGCGCACTTTCTCCGCAGATCGGAATGCCCACTAAAAACACGGCAAGGCAAATAGCCAGATAGACAGGCGTGCCGAGATCCCAGCAAAACCACCACAACGGCAAGCCCAGAAGAGAGCCGAAAGTACCCGGTGCAAATGGCGCCAGACCAAGACCAAAACCAAAGGCAGGCCAGTGCAGCGGATCTTTCAATACTTTTTTGACCAACTCACTATGAGTCATCATACGCACCCGAAAAATGATCAAACCCGGCGGCTACTTCATAGACATCACCCAGTTGCCTCCAGGTCACGCCTGCTGCTGCAACAACAGTGCCAATACGTGTCACCGGACAGTCCCAGGAAGCGGACAAGTCCTGAAGGGCCGGCTCATTCTCATCGGCAACGGTGAAACACAACTCGTAATCATCGCCGCCGGTTAATGCCATAGCGATTGCCTGCTCTTCACCGACCGAAGCCAGTAGTTCAGACGAAACAGGTAACGCAGACACATCAAGCTCGGCACCGACACCGGACGCATGTAACAGGTGAGTCAGGTCCGCATTTAAACCATCGGAGACATCGATCATCGCAGACGCCACGCTACCCAACTGCATCCCTTCCTTCACCCGGGGCACAGGATAAAGAAAACAGTCAGCCAGATAATGATCGGCCTTACCGGTGCCGTCACAGAGCCGGCCGGCAACTGCATCGCCCGGATGACCGGTGACATAAATGCCGTCACCATCATTTGCACCGCTGCGCAGGACGCTTTGACCTTTAGCCACTTCACCCTGCAACGTCACCGACGCCATCAAAGGACCACTAACAGTATCGCCGCCTATCAACGCAATGCCGTAAGCATCTGCCAAAGAGAAGAAACCGGCAGCAAACTGCTCCACCCACTCTTCACTTGGCTCCGGCAAAGACAAAGCAAGATTTGCCCAACGCGGTTTCGCGCCCATTGCCGCCAGGTCACTCAGGTTAACCGCCAGAGCACGATAGCCCACAGCATGTGCCGGCGTGTACACAGGAAAATGCACGCCCTCAACAATTGCATCAGTAGCAATAACTAGCTCTGCATCCGCAGCAGGAGAAATAACCGCCGCATCGTCGCCTATACCCGTGATAACGGAGTTGTTGTTCGAGTCCGGGGAATGCCCGGCGCGTTTAAAGTACCGCTCGATTAGATTGAATTCGGGCAGCATCAGGAAGAATTCAGCCGGACTGTTTCTGCAAGGCGGTCGCAGCTTTATCAAGCACCGCGTTAACAAAACGATGGCCGTCTTCAGCACCAAACGTTTTACACAGTTCTATCGCTTCATTAATAACGACACTAGCCGGCACATCAGCATAGTGCTGCAGTTCGGTCACCCCGACCCACAGAATAGCTCTTTCGATAGGGTCAAGTTGGTCAGCGGGCCTGTCTGCAAAATCGCTCAGCAGAGCATCCAAAGCTTCCGTATCACTGAGCACTTTGTCTAACAGTGCTTCAAAATAATCGCGATTCACTCTGCGGAATTCGGTGGTTGCTGAATACTGGGCAATCAACTCATCGCCACTATGGCCTGTCATCTGGTGCTGATACAGCGCCTGCACCAACATACGGCGGGTACCCCGACGACCCTTGCGGTCACTGCCGGAGATGCTCTGCTTGTTGTCACCACTCATCGCTATCCCTTCAGATCACGAAACAAGCTGACCGTTTCCAGTGTTGCTAAAGCAGACTCGGTGCCTTTGTTGTGTTCATCGTCACCTGAACGATCAACAGCCTGCTGGACATCATCGGTAGTCAAGACACAAAAACCCAATGGCACTTCGTGATCAAGGCTGACCCGCGTCAGACCATCAGTGCAGGCACCGGATACATATTCAAAGTGAGGCGTGCCACCGCGGATAATCGTCGCAATCGCGATAATCCCGTCATACTCATCAAGCTTGGCAATCTGCTGACATGCCAACGGCAATTCAAATGCCCCGGACACCCGGACCAAATCGATATCCGATTCGCGAATACCATGCTCCAGTAATGTCTTGCGTGCGCCCGCCACAAGGTTGTCACAGATTTCCTGATTAAACCGTGCCGCGATGATACAAAACCGTGCTCCGTGAACACGAAAATCGCCACCACTGAAACGCTCTTTAACGGGTAAATCACTCATTGATCAATATACTCAACAACCTCAAGACCAAAACCGGACAGCGCTAGCATTTGCTTAGGCGCACTAAGCACCCGCATACGGGTAATACCAAGGTCACGCAACATTTGCGCGCCGGTACCATGCGTCCGCAACACGCCGACTTTATCACTTTCATCTGCCTGACTATCCGCGGGCTGTGCCAGTGAATTTATCTCATTCACTAACTGACGCGGCGACTGCTCATAACGCAGGATAATCACAACACCGGCTTCCGCTGCAGAAATAGTTTGCATCGCATCGCGCAGGGGCCAACCCAACTGAGGATGTTGCACACCCACCACGTCGGCCAGCGTGTCCTGCAAATGCACCCGGACCAGCGGCGCATCCGCCTTTTCCAGGTCGCCCTTAACCAGCGCCAGATGAACGTTGCGACTAATGTGATCTTCAAAGGTCACCAACTCGAATTCACCAAATTCGGTTTGTATAGCCTGGCTGGCTATACGTTCTACCGACTGCTCTTTCTCAAGGCGATAACGAATCAGGTCAGCGATACTGCCAATCTTTAAGCCGTGCTCTTTGGCAAACACTTCCAGCTCGGGCCGGCGGGCCATCGTGCCATCCTCGTTAAGAATCTCAACGATGGCTGCAGCGGGTTCCAAACCGGCAAGACGAGCCAGATCACAACCGGCCTCGGTATGCCCTGCACGGGTCAACACGCCCCCGGGTTGCGCCATAATCGGGAATACATGCCCCGGCTGACAAAGGTCTTCTGCTTTGGCATCTTCGGCGACGGCCGCACGAATCGTGCGCGCACGGTCATGCGCTGAAATACCGGTGGTCACACCCTCGACCGCCTCGATAGACACCGTAAAGTTTGTTCCGTGAGTCACGTCGGTTTCGTCAACCATGAGCGGCAGTCGCAACTGCGCGCAACGTTCACGCGATAAAGTCAGGCAGATCAAACCACGGCCATACTTTGCCATATGATTAATATGTTCCGGCTCCACCATAGTCGCAGCCATCACCAGATCGCCCTCATTCTCACGATCTTCATCATCGACAATGATCACCATCTTGCCGTCACGCATATCAGCGATGATTTCTTCGGTACTGCTAAATGCCGGATTAATATCTGCGTCGTTCGGACGCGATTCAGCTCCCGTCATGGGGTAAGCCTCTAGATTTATTTGAATTATTGATTAATTGTACAGAATTAATGGTACTGAACTAACTGTATTGCGAAATACGCTCTACGTAACGCGCAATAATATCCACTTCAATATTGATGCGGGTTCCGGGCACATAGCCAGAGATAATCGTCTGCTCAATGGTGTGCGGCACAATGGTCAGACCCACATCAGCGTGCTCGACCGAGTTCACTGTAAGACTGATACCGTCTATACATATCGAGCCCTTTTTAGCGACGTAGCGTGCTAACTCTTCGGGAACCCTGACGGTCAGCTCAACCGACTGTGGATTCGCCTCCAGAGAGACAACTTCACCAATACCATCGACATGCCCGGTAACCAGGTGGCCGCCTAAAGGTTCCTGCAGCGTCAGTGCAGGCTCCAGATTGACCGGACTACCTTCGTCCAAACCACCCAAAGTTGTCAGTTCCAGAGTTTCCCGGGACACATCCGCAGCAAAGCCGTCTGCATCAAGACGAATAACGGTAAGGCAGCAACCACACACGGCGATACTGTCGCCCAGCTGCACGTTGCTGATATCCAGATCACCGGTATGGATCTTCAAACGGCCTTCGCCATCTTCGATCTCTTTAGTACCGATACGCCCCAGCGCTTTCACAATTCCTGTAAACACAATTTACCCGCTATGTAATTTTTAAGCGTAAGTAAGGCGCAAGTCGTCGCCGACCTTACGCACATCTTTAAGCTGCATAGATTTACGCTGACTCATATCGGTCAACTCATCCATCGAAAACATCGGTCGCCCGCCTGCACCGAATATGTGCGGCGTTTTATAAACAACCAACTCATCCAGTAGCCCTTTCTCAAGAAAACTACCGTTCAGTTCGGCACCGGCCTCAACCAACACCGTATTAATTTCCAGTTCTGCCAACAACGACAATACTGCTTCGAGTTTCACAAACCCGTTGTCACAAGCTTCAACCTGCACAACCTTGGCACCGGCCTCTTCCAATGCTGCCGCCTTCTGCTTGTCGCTGCTCACTGTGACAACCAAGGTTTCACCGGGCAACGTCAGCATCTTAGCTGCCGGCGACATCTTGAGAGCGGTATCCAACACCACCCGCAACGGCTGCTTCACTTCGCCTAAGTCATCGCGACGGACATTCAAAGACGGGTCATCGGCTACAACAGTGCCCACACCTGTCAGAACAGCACTGCTGGATGCCCGCAAACATTGCACATCGGCACGTGCCGGTTCGCCGCTAATCCATTTGCTCTCGCCATTGGCCAGAGCAGTAAACCCGTCAAGGCTTGCCGCAATTTTACTGACCACAAACGGACGTTGTCGTTGCATCCGTGACCAGAATCCTCGGTTAATCTCTGTCGCTTCATCCGCCAGCAAACCGCCGGCAACTTCAACGCCCTGTGACTGCAGCCATTCAGCACCCTGACCACTCACTTTAGGATTAGGGTCTTCAACAGCGAAAACGACTTTTGCAACACCGGCAGCAAGCAACACTTCGGTACACGCCCCGGTTCTGCCCGTATGACAGCACGGTTCCAGCGTAACGTAAGCGGTCGCACCTGAGGCCCTGTCACCGGCCTCACCTAGTGCTTCGATTTCTGCATGAGCTTCACCGGCCACCCTGTGCCAGCCCTCGCCAACAACGTCGTGGTCTAGAACGATCACACAACCCACACAAGGATTCGGGTCAGCGGTAAATTGCCCGCGACGCGCCAACTGAATAGCACGTGCCATGTACTCACGATCGTTAACGCTGAATACCTGATCCTGAGTCATTTCTTTTTGCGACCGCTTTTGTCATCGGGTAACAATGAAAGCTGGTCCCTTTTAGTGGCGGCGCTGGGCATTTGCTGAAGCTTGCGAATCTCTTCCTCAAACTCAGTGACATCCTGAAAACTGCGGTACACCGAAGCAAAACGCACGTAGGCCACCTCGTCGGCTCCGCGCAACTCTTCCATCACCATATCGCCAAGCTGTCGCGCCGGAATCTCCCGCTCACCCACAGTCTGTAGCTTGTGGATAATCCGGGAGACAATGCCTTCAACTGTCTCGGAACTAACCGGACGCTTTTCCAGTGCTCTAACAATACCGCTGCGCAGTTTTGCCTCATCGAACGGCTCACGGGTTTTATCCCGCTTGATTAAACGGGGCACCACCAGTTCGGCTGTTTCATAGGTGCTGAAGCGCTCTTCACACGCAACGCATTCGCGACGACGCCTGATCTGGCGCCCCTCGGCTGCGAGACGCGAGTCGATAACTTTAGTTTCTTCGTGTCCGCAAAAGGGGCAATGCATCAGTGCACCGGGTAATTAAACGCTTAGCGATAAACCGGAAAACGCTGACAAAGTGCTACAACTTTTTCACGCACTTCGGCCTCAACGCCGGCATCACCAATGTTGTCGAGAATATCTGCAATCCAGTTAGACAGATCAACAAACTCTGCTTCCTTCATGCCACGGGTAGTCATGGCCGGGGTGCCAATTCGCAGGCCACTGGTCACAAACGGTGAACGCGGATCATTCGGCACGGAGTTTTTATTGACGGTGATGTGCGCACGACTCAAGGCGGCGTCGGCATCTTTACCGCTGATATCTTTCTCGATCAGATCCATCAGGAACATATGGCAATCGGTTGTACCTGAAACAATGTTGTAGCCACGTGCAGCGAGCGTTTCAGCCATTGCACGGGCGTTCAGTTTCACCTGCTTCGCGTATTCTTTGAAATCGGGCTGCATGGCTTCTTTGAAAGCAACCGCTTTTGCTGCGATCACATGCATCAACGGTCCACCCTGACTACCCGGGAAGATTTTGGAATTGAGTTTCTTCTCAATCTCTTCATTGGCTTTAGCAAGAATAATGCCGCCACGGGGGCCGCGCAGTGTTTTATGTGTCGTAGTGGTGGTTACATCAGCAATCTGCACCGGACTGGGGTACTCGCCACCGGCAATCAGACCGGCGACGTGAGCCATATCGGCCATCAGGTACGCACCGACACTATCGGCAATCTCACGGAAACGCTGCCAGTCAATTTCACGGGCATACGCTGAGAAGCCGGCAACGATCATTTTAGGACGATGCTCTTTGGCAAGCGCTTCAACCTGCTCGTAGTCGATCTCACCGGTTTCCGGATTGAGTCCGTACAAAACAGAGCTGTATATCTGTCCGGAAAAGTTTACTTTGGCACCGTGAGTCAGGTGACCACCGGCATCAAGACTCATACCAAGCACAGTATCGCCCGGCTGACACAGCGCCATATAAACAGCAGCGTTTGCCTGCGAACCCGAATGCGGTTGCACATTGGCGTAGTCGGCACCAAACAATTCTTTGGCACGGTCGATAGCCAGCTGTTCGGCTACATCGACAAACTCACAACCACCGTAGTAGCGCTTGCCGGGATAACCCTCGGCATATTTGTTGGTCAGAACAGAGCCCTGAGCCTCCATCACACGGGGGCTGGTGTAGTTCTCTGATGCAATCAATTCGACGTGATCTTCCTGACGCTGCGCCTCGGCAGCCATGGATTTAGCCAGTTCAGGGTCAAAATCCGCGATGTTCCAATCGCCGCTATACATGCCGCACTCCAATCTTTGGTCTTGCTGGTGAGGAAAAGGACGCTAGTTTAATAGAAAACGAAGCCTCTCTGGCAGTTTTCTGAGGGCAATCTGGCGCTATAATCGCTGCCTCTGATTGCCGCCATCACCCCGAGGAGACGCTTCCGTGGCCCAGTACGTCTATGTCATGAACCAGGTATCCAAGCTGGTACCGCCGAAACGCTTTATTCTCAAGGATATATCCCTGAGCTTCTTCCCCGGTGCAAAAATCGGTGTGCTGGGCTTAAACGGAGCCGGTAAATCCAGCCTGCTGCGCATTATGGCCGGCGTCGACACCGAAATTGACGGCGAAGCGCGTCCGCAACCGGGCATCAATGTCGGATTCCTGCAGCAGGAGCCTCAACTCAACGAAGACAAAGATGTGCGCGGCAACGTCGCAGAAGGTCTGGGCGAAACCATGCAACTGGTGGAACGCTTTAACGAGATCAGCGACAAATTCGCCGAACCGATGGAAGACGATGAGATGAATGCGCTCATCGAAGAACAAGGTGAGCTGCAAACCAAAATCGATGCCATCAACGGCTGGGACATCGAACACAAGCTCGAAGTCGCCGCCGATGCTCTGCGTCTGCCGGAATGGGATGCCGACGTAACTAAACTCTCCGGCGGTGAAAAACGTCGCGTTGCTTTGTGCCGGCTACTGCTTTCCGAACCGGACATGCTGCTGCTCGATGAACCGACTAACCATCTGGATGCCGAATCTGTAGCCTGGCTAGAACACTTTCTCGAGACCTACCCGGGTACAGTCGTAGCTGTTACTCATGACCGCTACTTCCTCGACAATGTTGCAGGCTGGATACTGGAGCTGGATCGTGGTGAAGGCATTCCCTGGGAAGGCAACTACTCATCGTGGCTGGAACAAAAAGACGACCGCCTGAAGATGGAAGAAAAAGAGCAAGCCGCATTACAGAAAACCATCGAGAAAGAACTGGAATGGGTCCGTTCCAACCCGAAAGCACGGCGCGCCAAAAGTAAGGCCCGCCTCGCACAATTTGATGAACTCAATTCGCAACAGTTTCAGAAGCGTCAGGAAACGAATGAAATATATATTCCGCCCGGTCCCCGTCTCGGCGACAAAGTAATCGAGTTTAACGGCCTGACCAAAGGCTTCGGTGAGCGCTTATTAATTGATGACTTTTCAGCACAGGTGCCGGCAGGCGCCATTGTCGGCATCATCGGCCCGAACGGTGCGGGTAAAACCACTCTGTTCCGCATGATTACCGAAGGTGAACAGCCTGACTCGGGATCAATCACTCTGGGTGAAACCGTAAAACTGGCCCATGTCGATCAGTCCCGACACGCACTGGATGATTCGAAAACAGTATGGGAAGAAATTTCTGAAGGTCAGGACCTGATCACCGTCGGCACCTACGAAACATCGTCCCGTGCATACGTTGGCCGTTTCAATTTCAAAGGCAATCAACAACAACAATCTATCGGTGAACTGTCCGGCGGTGAGCGCAACCGTGTGCATCTGGCCAAAGTGCTAAAAGAAGGCGGCAACGTCCTGCTCCTCGACGAACCCACCAATGATCTCGATGTGGAAACACTGCGGGCACTTGAAGAAGCACTGCTCGATTTCCCGGGCTGCGCCATCGTTATTTCGCATGACCGCTGGTTCTTAGACCGTATTGCAACGCACATTCTGGCTTTCGAAGGTGACAGCCACCTTGAGTTTTTCCAAGGTAACTTCACCGAGTATGAAGAAGACAGAAAGAAACGCCTGGGTACAGAAGCCGAAGTTCCCACTCGTATTAAGTATAAAAAGCTACACACATAGGTGCGGGGCTGTACACTGCTGTTCAACCTAATAAAAACTAATACAAATAGCAGGTTAAGCAGCCGCAAACGGCTGCAGGGGTATACGTGAAGATACACGCGGATGACAGAATCAGTCATGACGCTATGGCAGCCGCCATGGAGTGTCCGTCCTGCCATGAGCAGGGCCCGATGACTGCGATCTCGCGCCCGGACTTTACGGCTCTTAAAGCCTGCCGCCCTTCTCACACAGGGCTAGTGTTTCTTTGCCTGCGTTGCCAGTCTCCCGTATTCGTCCGGTACAAAATCGAAGCCATCGGTGCAGACGAAATCACATTGCACCCGGTGCCGGAGACCCGGGCTAAGGCCGAAGACAAACTCAACCTGAATTACCTGCCTGACACCGTGCGGAAGAATTTTCTGGATGCTCACGGCTGCTATCAGCACGGCCTTTATCAGGCATTTGCCCTGATGTGCCGGCAAACCGCGGAAGCCGTCATCAATGATCTGGGCGAGCAAGGAAAACTAAAAGTCTTTGATCAGGTCGAAACTCTGCGTGACATGGTGGAACTGGATACCCGCATGTTTCACACGGTCAGCCGCGCCATCTTCGGCGACGAAGGACTAGGGCAACCAAGTAACGACATGAGCCGCAGCGAGGCCTCGGTGCTGCTGGAAGTCATGAAAGATATTCTGTACCAACTGTATGTGCGTGAAGCGCGTCTGAAACGTGCTTTAAAAATGCGCAGCTTCTTTGCCAGTGGCGGACTCACCGACATGCCCGACAACGGCGAGCATTCCGGTAAAGCAGACCTACCGGACAATGCCGAGACCGCTATCAACCCCAAAATCACCCGGCTACGCAGACCCCGCAGCTAAGCCCCTGATCAATCAAACCGACAAATAACGCGGTAGTCCTTGCGGACCAGGTGGTATTTGCTATGGTCAATACTTATCTGAGTATCCGGGAGTAAGGCTATGCCTTGGTGGGGTTGGTTAATTATCGGCGCAATTCTGTTCGCATCCGAACTGCTCATCGTTGATGCCGCGTTCTATCTTGTTTTTCTGGGGGCTGCGGCAATTATTACCGGAGCGCTGGTCTGGCTGGATTTAGGCATTGTGGTCTGGGCGCAATGGCTCATCTTTGGCGGTCTGTCGCTGTTCACCATGGTCCTGTTCCGTCGCAAACTTTACGACAAACTGCGTGGCAACATCCCCGACTATAAGGATGGCCCCGGCGGCGACTTCATCGTGCCCGCCGAAGCTCTGGAGCCGGGTGCCAGTTGCCGGCAGGAGTTCCGTGGCACCACATGGACAGTCGTTAACCGGGGTGACAGAGTCATCGAAAGCGGAATCGAAGCAAAAATTCACAGTGTCGATGGTCTGACACTCATTCTTAAATAAGCATGTTCATTAAGGAGTCCACCTAATGTTTGAAAGCATGGGCTTTTCAGTCGCAGTCGCGATCGTTGTTGTGGTCATTATTATTCTGGCCAAAACCGCGGTCATCGTTCCTCAACAAAGTGCCTACGTCGTAGAGAACCTGGGTAAGTACAGCCGCACCCTGCGGGCCGGCTTCCACATCCTTATCCCCTTCATCGAAAAGCCGGCGTACAAGCACAGCTTGAAAGAACTGGCGATCGATATTGACGAACAGGTGTGTATCACCAAAGACAATGTGCAAGTGGGTGTCGACGGCGTGCTGTACCTGCAGGTACTTGACCCGGCAAGAGCGTCATACGGCATTACCGACTATGTCTTCGCTATTTCACAACTTGCACAAACTACGCTGCGTAGTGAAATCGGCAAGATCGATCTCGACCGCACCTTTGAAGAACGTGGCGCCATCAACGCCAATGTGGTTTCGGAACTCGACAAAGCCTCCGACCCCTGGGGTGTAAAAGTACTGCGCTACGAAATCAAGAACATCAATCCACCGGCCGACGTGCTGGGCGCGATGGAAAAACAAATGCGTGCTGAGCGTGAGAAACGAGCCGTTGTTCTCACATCCGAAGGTGAGCGTGACGCCAAGATCAACGAAGCTGAAGGTGAAAAACAGCGCGTCATCAAAGAGTCTGAGGCTGTAAAGCAGCAGCAGATCAATGAGGCTGAGGGTCAGGCCACAGCTATTCTTGCTATCGCAACGGCCACAGCCGAAGGCCTGAGCCATGTGGCCAACGCAGTGAAACAGGAAGGCGGCGAAGCCGCTATGCAACTGCGCATTGCTGAAGACTACGTGGAGCAGTTCGGCAACATTGCGAAAGAAGCCAACACGCTGGTCGTACCCGCCAACCTCACCGAAATCTCATCAATGATTTCCCTGGCTACCAGCATCGTTAAACAGGACAGTAACAAAGCACCAACAACACCTACTGTCTAAATAGTTCACAGAAAACGAAAGCCCCGCCGGTCTTCAAACCCGCGGGGCTTTTTTATGTTTGTACCGAAGACAACACTGGTTGCAGGGCGCCGTGCAGATTTGCTCAGACCAAGGCGCCCAAGTGACTGCCTCTATTAGGTAGCCGTGCAGATTTGATCAGGCCCGAAAGCAGGATTCCTTGAGCCGGGGATTTTTGGCTGTACCAAGGCCTGAAACTAATCAAATTCTGGTAGCCGTGCAGATTTGTTCAGGCCAAGGCGCCTAAGTGACTGCCTCTATTAGGTAGCCGTGCAGAATTTTCAAGATCAAGGCGAGAGCTTCGTTAACAAGGGCACAACTTATTGCGGGTAGCCGTGCAGATTTGTTCAGACCAAGGCGTGAAATTCATCAACAAGGAAGCATAGATTCGCCTATGTGCCCGACGTTGATGGATTTCACAACGCCGGGATGGGCAAATCTGAACGCTACCCGGTGAAGATTCGGGCGTTGCGGAACATTCTGAGCCAAGGCCCGTCCGACCCCCAATGCTCCGGACACCACGAATGCTGCACTGTCCGATGCACACGCTCCGGATGCGGCATAAATGCCGTTACCTTGCCGTCTGTGGAACATATACCCGCCAGACCATCAGGAGAGCCATTCGGGTTTGACGGATAATTCATAGTCGCCTGACCACTGTTATCAACGTAACGAATGGTCATTTTGTTCGCGTCTGTCAAAGCCGCCAGATCACCCTCATTGGCAAACTCGGCTCTACCTTCACCATGCGATGTGGCAATCATCAGCCGGCTACCTGTCATGCCATTCAAAAATACTGACGGACTATCCATTACTTCAACCAGACTCAGGCGTGCTTCAAACTGTTCTGACAGATTGGCCACAAACTTGGGCCAGTGATCCGCACCCGGGATGATTTCTGCAAGGTTGGCTATCATCTGACAACCGTTACAGATACCCAGCGTAAAACTGTCATCCCTGTTAAAGAAGGTTTCAAACTGATCGCGTGCACCAGCGTTAAACAAGATTGATTTTGCCCAACCACCACCGGCGCCCAATACATCGCCGTAAGAAAAACCACCGCAGGCAACCAGGCCTTTGTACGCACTCAGATCATGTCCCTGAGTAAGAATTTCTGACATATGCAGATCGACCGGATCAAAGCCGGCCGCATGGAATGCTGCTGCCATTTCATTGTGGCTGTTTACGCCCTGCTCACGAAGAACTGCGACCTTGGGACGCGCTCCGGTATTGATATATGGGAATGAAACGTCGTCCTGAGGATCAAATGTCAGACTTGGATTCAGGCCGGGGTCCGTCAAGTCGAGCAAGGTATCGAATTGCTGTTTGGCGGTATCAGGATTGTCGCGCTCTGCCTGCATTAAGTAGCTGGTTTCAGACCAGATACGATGCAACTCGGAGCGGTCCGAGGCAAACACACTATGACCGTTCGCGTTAATACGAATCCGGTTGTCCCGGGTCACGTATGCCACCCGGTGCAAACATTTCGCCAAACCGAAGTTCTCAATTTCTGCTAATGCATCCATCGCATCGGCATCAGCAATTTGCAGCAAACCACCCAGTTCTTCGTTAAACAGGATGCCAAGGATTTTCTCAGGGTCCTGTTCGAGCAGTTCAATATCGACACCCAAACGCCCGGCAAATGCCATCTCGCACAAGGCGGCAAACAGGCCACCGTCTGAACGGTCATGGTAGGCACGAAGCAACCCTTTCTTATTCAGTGCCTGAATGCACTCAAAGAAAGCCTTCAACAGTGCCGCGTCGTCAACATCCGCCGGAGCGCCGCCCGGCACGTTGAATGCCTGAGACAATACCGATGCACCCAGACGATTCTGGCCGCGACCAAGATCAATCAGGTAGACCGAACTGCCGGGCATCTCACTGGCATCATCTTTATGCAAAGCCTTTAACTGCGGAGTCAAAGTTCTGCGGATATCTTCAGCTGGTGCAAATGCACTTACAATTAAAGACAGCGGAGCGTAAACGGTATGTTGCTCACCCTGCTCGTCCCAACTTGTACGCATCGACAGAGAATCTTTACCCACCGGAATCGCCAGTCCCAACTCCTGACAGAAGCCATCGGCAATTGCCGTGACCGTATCAAACAGAGCCTGGTTCTCGGCACCGTAACCGCAGGCCGCCATCCAGTTTGCCGAAAGCCGGACATCGGTAATCTTGTCGACAGCTGCAGCAGCAATATTCGTTAACGCTTCACCAACAGCCAGTCGACCTGAAGCAGCCGGACTCAACTTGGCGACCGGGGTGCGCTCACCCATCGACATAGCCTCACCGGCTTCCGAATCGAAACTGCGGGCGGTCACGCCCACATTACTCACAGGCACCTGCCAGGGACCTACCAACTGATCCTGCGCGACCAAGCCGCCGACGGTACGGTCACCAATGTGAATCAAAAAAGATTTATCCGACACCGTAGGGAAACGCAGAACACGCTTACAGGCTTCGGCAAGCTCAATACCACCGAGCTCAGCAGCCGGAATATCGCGCTCACTGCTTTCAACCTGCATCACCGTCTTCGGCGGCTTGCCGAGCAGTGTATCCATGGGCATATTGACCGGCCGGTTGTCATTCAACTCATCAAAGACAATCAGCTGACCGCTGTCATCAGTTTCACCGATAACCGCATAAGGGCACCGCTCGCGCTCACACACTTCCTCAAGGAAACTCAGATGCTGCGGATCTACCGCCAACACATAGCGTTCCTGAGCCTCATTGCACCAAATTTCCAAGGGCGACAAGCCTGCTTCGGCACTCGGGATATCACGCAAGTTAATCGTGGCACCCGACTTACTGTGATCGACAACTTCAGGCACCGCATTCGACAAGCCGCCTGCACCGACATCATGAATAATGACGATAGGGCTCTGCTCGCCGGCGTAAGGACGCTGCCAACAGGCATCAATAACCTGCTGTGCACGGCGCTGCATTTCCGGGTTACCCCGCTGCACCGACGCGTAATCAAGGTCCTCACTCGATGTACCGCTGCCCATAGATGATGCTGCACCACCGCCCAAACCAATCAACATTGCAGGACCGCCGAGCACAACCAGTTTGGAACCCAAAGGCACGTCGGGCTTATCTACGTCACCCGCACGGACATTGCCCAGACCACCGGCAATCATGATGGGCTTGTGATATCCCGAGGCAGTGGTTTCATTCTCCACCTGCTCATAGGTACGGAAATACCCGAGAATATTAGGACGACCAAACTCGTTATTAAAAGCAGCGCCGCCGATAGGCCCCTGCAGCATGATTTCCTGCGGGCTGGCAAGACGGTCCGGATGGCCGATGCCCTGCTCCCAGGGTTGTTCATGACCGGGAATACGTAAATGTGAAACAGAGAAACCGGTCATGCCGGCTTTCGGTGTTGAACCTTTACCAACCGCACCCTCATCACGAATCTCACCACCGGAGCCGGTAGCGGCACCCGGGAAAGGTGAAATGGCTGTCGGGTGATTGTGTGTTTCAACTTTAATCAGGACATGGATGTCTTCCTGATAATAACTGTACAAACGTTCCTTACCGGCAGCGACCAAGCGACCGCCTCGGCCACCTGCAAACACGGCGGCATTATCACTGTAAGCCGACAACACGCCGTCAGGGTTTGCCGCATGGGTCGAGCGAATCATGCCGAACAGTGTTTTATCCTGTTCTTTTCCGTCGATAATCCAATCGGCATTAAAGATTTTGTGCCTGCAATGCTCGGAGTTCGCCTGAGCAAACATCATCAATTCGGCATCACTGGGGTCACGACCTGATTCGGTATAACGCTCAACCAGATAATCAATTTCGTCATCTGACAAGGCGAGGCCCCATTCGACATTGGCACGAGCCAACGCCTCACGGCCCTCGGCCCGCAAAGGCACGCGGTCTACAGGTGCAGGCTCGTGACCGGCAAACATCACCGCAGAATCAAAATCACCGATAAACGCCGCATCAGTCATACGATCATGCAAGACCGGCAACAATGCGTCGGGATTAGCCGCACCGGCAATGCTGTAGGCAACACCACGCTCAATGCGAACGACCGCGTCGAGACCACAACTGTGCGCAATATCGGTAGCCTTGCTGGACCACGGTGAAATGGTGCCCAGACGGGGCACTACGGTTACCGGCTCTGCAGCTTCACTGCCCTCCGGATAATGCGGCCCGTAACTCAACAACTCCGCAAGATGCTCAGCCTCTTCGGCATTCAGCTCCTGCGACAATTCAGCGTAATGAATAAACCGGGCTGTTACAGAAGTCACACCGGAATCTATTTCACGCAACGTTGCGGTGAGTTTTTCCTGGCGGAATGATGACAGAGCTGGTGGCCCCGGAAGTCGCATCACGGACATCAAATTACACTTTTAAGTTGAGTAAAAATAAATCGGAACTACAAAGGCAAATAGCCTTACGGACCTGAGTCGCCACTATCCGGGCCAAACATAGGCATCGGAAACTGAGTGACATTCGTGCCTTCAAAAGAACTGATCTTGCTCACGCCTTCCTTCTCTACTTCATCGATGCGAATGACAGCGTGCATCGGAATGTAGGTGCGCTTTACTGATTCAAATTCAGTTTTAATCTTCTCTTCAGAGGGATCAACAACCACGCTGCTGCGTTCACCGAATACCAACTCTTCCACCTCGACGAAACCAAACATGACGCCTTGATCAACGCTACGGGCATAGATCTCGTAAACCTTGCCCTGATTCATAAATATGATTTTAAAAATTGTGTGAGACATAAACCAACAATATCCGGAGTGAGTCACAGCAAATTGCTGCAACCGCAAGAAAACCATTCAAAAATGAGGCTCAAATCGCCAATACCCAGTGTTTTAGCTATTTTCGGAGGAACGCTCCGCTTCTGCAGCAACCCGGGCAGCGACTGAGGGCGGCATTATACCCCCTTCAGGGGTTCAGCGGGATGCCTCTTACAGCCTCCGGTTGCAAATCAGAATTGTGACCTGTCGCGCATTTTATAGAGATTGCTTAGCTCAGAATTAGCACACTAAAGCTCAATCCGGCTGCGGGTTCTTTACATAGCGTAGAGGTCCACGGAGCCATGACAGGAAGTTATGCCACTACGTCTTCAAATTGTTAGCGACCAACGCAATTCGCTCGGCCCGAATCACCTAAAGGAATTCGTGGGCTGCGGAGGCACTATTGGTCGCAGCCTGGACAATGACTGGGCGCTGCCGGATGCGCATCGCTATCTGTCGGCCCGGCATGCGATGGTCGACTGTCAGGGCAGCACTTTCTATTTAATAGATACCAGCCGCAACGGTGTTTTTCTGAATGGCTCTGATGTGCCGATCGGACAAGGCAACCCCTACAAGCTAAAAGACGGCGACACCCTGCGTATGGGTGATTACGAATTTGAAGTCGGATTCGTGCATGACGAAATGACAGTCACAGAAGACACCATGCGTGACTCAATCGTCCGGGCTCAATTGGTCGAAGAAGACAAGTCAATGGAAATGCCATTGCTTGACGAAGACAATCTTGAAGACCTGACACTAACCGACCATCTGAAACTATCGGACGCGTCAGGCGAAGTCTCTGCTATCAGCGACACCAACAATCACAGCATTGCATCAGCCGGCCGTGAAGTCGTGCTGTCTGAAGCAGTCGCGATACTGATGAAAGCAGCCGGCATTGATCATCCTGAAGAACTGTCAGCGCGTGCTGCTGAAGATTTACTGGACCAGGCCGGTGCACTCATCCGGGAATTTACGGCCGGACTGACCGGCCTGAACATGAGCCGCTCCGACTTTGTCGAGCAATACCAACTCACCTCCACCACCGGGCATGACAACCTGAAGAATCCGTTACGCCTGGTGAGCGGCATGAAAGAATCGCTGCAATATTTGCTTAGCACCAACATGGGCAAAAACATGGGCCCCGAAGATGCTGTAAGAGAGGTTTTCCGTGATCTCGCCTTTCACCAGCGCGCCATGGTCAAAGCGATGTCGGGTGCTGTCGGCGGATACATTGAGCAATTTGACCCGGAATCCATCGAACGGGCCTTCTCAGAAGACTCGACCAAAACCGGCAACTTCCTCGAGCAGTACGCTAAAGCCTACGAAAAACTCACCGAAGACAGCGGCTCCAAGCTGCCAGCCCATTTCAATGAAGAGTTTGTTAAAGCCTACTCAGAAGAGCTCATGTCTCTTAAAACTAACGGCAGCCGCTAGGCCCGCCTCCTCAAATCCCGGCAAAGCCGCACTGCGCAACCCGGGCATCCGTGCCCGACCGGCAAGTTTCGCTTGTTATTGATAATGCTTCTTATTTAGAATATGCGCCCATAAGGAGTTCCAGCATGACACTCGATGAATTAAAGCCCGGCCAAAGTGCTGTCATTACTGACATCAACGAAGACAGCCCTATCGCACAGCGCCTGATGGCTATGGGTCTGCTTGATGGCACGCCCGTCAGCATGAGCCGCAAGGCACTCGGCGGCGACCCGCTGGAAATCGAAGTCATGGGGTATGCGCTGTCACTGCGTAAAGACGAAGCTCGCCGAATCAGCATTCAGCCGGACTCATAAAGCATGTCCATCAGTAAACAAAGCAGCCTGAAGCAGACCGCCGGCAATAAGCACAACACCGGTGCCGATGAAAAACTTCCGGTAATCGCTGTTGTTGGCAACCCCAACACCGGCAAAAGCACCTTATTCAACGCGCTCACCGGCATGCGCCAGAAAACAGCCAACTTCCCCGGCGTTACTGTTGAGTACCATTCAGGCAACATCAAGCTTCCTTCAGGAAAAGCCAAGCTCGTTGATTTACCGGGTTGCTACTCTTTATCGGCTCAATCCCCGGATGAAATGGTTGCCAGTGATGTGCTCCTCGGACTCATCGATGAACTGAATCTGCCCAGCGCCGTTCTGATCGTTGTCGATTCCGCCAACCTACGGCGCAATCTGTTTTTGGTCGACCAGATTCTCGAGCTGGGCATCCCGGTAGTTGCAGCGCTCAACATGTCAGACATCGCTGCACGTCAGGGAATCTCAATAAACGCAGACGCACTCTCTGCACAGCTTGGAGTCGACGTCATTCCGTTTACCGCCACAAGTGGCAGCGGCATGGACGAGCTTAAAAGCCATCTGGCTAATGCTATAAAAGGCGAGGCCACCGAGGCCGGAGCCGCACTTCCTGAAGTCAAAGCTGCAGCTCAACAGTTCGCTGCAGAACTAAAAGACGCCGGCCATACCGTCACCGATTACGAAGTCGAACGCGCACTCATCGATGCCAATGGCTACGCAGAGCAACGCCTGATCGATGACTCAAGCGCCTCGACCAAAACCAAACTGCTCGAACTAAGAGACGCGTTGCGGACAGCGGAAAGATCGCTGGCAAAAATGGAAGCCTTTGCGCGATACGAAAAAATCGACAGCATTGTCAAACAGGTTGAGACCCGCAGCGCACCTAAAAAAACTATCGCCGAATTGTTTGACCGCATCACCAATCACCCGTTTTGGGGCATGGTTCTGTTTATTGTCATTATGGCCACCGTCTTTCAGGCCGTATTCTCCTGGGCCGGTCCTCTGATGGATTTGATTGATGAAGGTGCAGGACTAACCGGCGAACTCGTAGGCAGCATGGTTCCCGAAGGGGCACTTCAAAGCTTACTGGTAGACGGGGTAGTCGCCGGCGTCGGCAGCGTAGTGATTTTCCTGCCACAGATTCTGATTCTTTTTGCATTCATCATTGTCCTTGAAGACTCCGGCTACATGGCCCGCGCAGCGTTCATGATGGACCGGCTCATGCGTTCTGTTGGTTTGTCCGGGCAGTCGTTCATTCCCATGCTGTCGAGCTTTGCCTGCGCAGTACCCGGCATTATGGGCACCCGCGTTATTCCCGACCCGCGTGACAGGATTGCAACAATTATTGCCGCACCATTCATGACCTGCTCGGCACGTTTGCCCGTTTACGCACTGCTGATCGCTGCATTCGTACCCAAACAGGAATACGCCGGCGGCTTAATAAATCTGCACGGACTGGTTTTACTCGGCTTGTATTTACTGGGCATTGTCGGTGGTGTGCTCACGGCACTGCTCCTCAAGCGCAGCAAACTGAAAGGCCCGACTCCCGGCTTCATGATCGAATTACCCCCTTACCGTCTGCCCAATCTGAAATCGGTATTCATTCGACTCGTCGACCGCGGGCGTATTTTCATTCGCCGGGCCGGCACGGTCATTTTCACCGTTGCGGTGGTGATCTGGGCTCTGGCCTACTTCCCGCGCCCCGCCGAAATTACCGCCAATTACGACAACCTCCGCTCTATTGCTGCAACTCAGGTTGCGGGGTCCGCATTAGAGGCACGGGTGGCCGATCTGGACAACCTTGAGTCAGCCGAACTGCTCGAACAAAGCCTGCTCGGACGTATGGGCAAAGTTATTGAGCCTGTATTCAGGCCTCTGGGCTGGGACTGGAAAGTATCCGCCGGTGCTATCGCCAGCTTCCCCGCGCGTGAAGTTGTCGTCGCTGTTCTCGGCACAGTTTATGCCGTTGGTGCCGAAGTCGATGAGACCGACCAAAGCCTGATTAGCCGCTTACAGTCGGCAAAACATCAGGATGGTTCGACCGTTTTCACACTACCGATGGCGATAGGCATGATGATCTTCTATGCGTTCTGCCTGCAATGCATGGCCACAGTGGCGATCATGCGTCGTGAAACCGGTGGCTGGGGATGGCCTATATTTGCCTGGTGCTACATGACCGGGTTGGGCTATCTGGGTGCCCTCTTCGTCTATCAGGTATTCAGTTAAAAACACATGAGTAATCAGGAAATAATTGCACTCGCACTGGTTGCCATGGTGGTGACTTTTGCCGTCATGCGCTATTTGAACAAGCAAAATAGCAGTGACTGCAACAGTTGCAGCAAAAACCCCGAGAAAACACCGGACAGCAGTGAAGAAAAAGTGCTTAAGTTTTACAAGAAATAAAAGAGCCGCACTGCAGCTTACTTATGTGCGCCCGGAACCCAGGGCAGATCGGTTAAACCGTAATCAACGCCGCATTCACTGAGCATCTGTGAAAGCTGTCCGCGATGATGCGTCTGATGATTAAAGAAGTGAGTAACGGTTAACCACAGCGGGTATGGCATACCGTTAGCCGGCGGCTCCGATAATTCGGCCTCGGTAAGTACGCCCACCCACTCTGCAATAGCCGCATCGGTTTCTTCCCGGGCAACGCGCAACTCAGCGAATACCGGATACAAAATTTCATCCAAGCCGCCGTAGGTCACGGAATTACCGGTGAATGCCCCCATCCACATGCGGTCTGTTAGCAGCATATGATTCAAAGTACCGAATATAGAGCCGAAGAAGGCTTTGCGCTCAGCGAATAAATCTTCTTCGCTCAACGACCCGCAAGCCGCATAGAACTGCTGATTCATGGTGGCGTGATAACGGGCCAGCGTTTGGAATTGTTCGACCATCATTGGCGCAGTGTAACCCGAAACCCTGACATTGAAAGATTCGCCGCCCGTTTTCCTACTACTAGATAAAAAGGCACCCGATTGGGTGCTCTATTTTCAAAACAACAAAAGTCCGGGGCCATTGACAGCTTCAGCTCGAATCCGATATCGCCAGAGGGATGGCTGCTTGGCGCTGCGCGCCTGCCCAGTCTCCCCGCCTCGTGCTTGCCCGCCTCACCGGAATCGATTCGAACCCCTAGTAGACTAAACCCGAGGGTTCGCATCCCTGTCTCGACAACTAATAAAAAAGGCACCCGATTGGGTGCTCTATTTTCAAAACAACAAAAGTCCGGAGCCATAGACGGCTTCTGC
>Ga0070729_10002858_pt1 | contig 21281 bp, 20 predicted proteins | sample tdDd472_FD_66725 | JGI IMG/M metagenome (GOLD analysis project Ga0070729, IMG submission 66725) | Marine sediment microbial communities from the Atlantic coast under amendment with organic carbon and nitrate - tdDd47.2 | ecosystem: Environmental > Aquatic > Marine > Coastal > Sediment | place... | reverse complement strand
GAATACATATGCATGTGAAACGCAACATCCTTTTTTGGGGCACGGTTCTGGTGACGGTAGTCAGCCTGTGCGCTGCATGCCAAAAGCAGCAGATCGCCCCTAAAAGCGAAGACTGGGTGTTGCGGGCCGGGCCCTATGTGGTCAGCCAGGACACTCTGCTGGACCGCTTGAAACGCATTGCATTGCAGGGAGACATCAATCCCTCCCAACTGTTGGAACCGGTGCTTGTCAAATCCACGGCCAGAGAACTGCTGAACCATATGGTCATGGTGCAACTTGCCAAAAACGCCCTGGTCATCGTGCCGGAATCCCAGGTAGAGCTCCAGCTGGATATCCTGAAAAACAGCAAGGGCAAGGATGCCTTTGACAAGCGTATGGAAACCCTCAAGCTCTCTGAAGAAAAACTCCGGCAGTCGGTGCAGGAAAACATTCTTGTCAGCGAATACCTGCAGGAAAAGCTCTATAACCGCATTGTGGTGGATGACACGGAAATAGCACAGGCGTATAACGAACACCCGGAATGGACCGACAGCCCGGAGCGGGTGCGGGTCCGTCAGATTGTTGTGGGCACGGAAGAAGAAGCACAAAAAATCCGGCGCGAACTGTGGCGCAAGACCATCACCTTTGCCGATGCCGCCCGGAAATATTCCATTGCCCCGGAATCCACCCGTGGCGGAGACCTTGGTTATTTTTCCAAAGATGAAATGCCGCCGTTTTTTGGGGAACAGTGTTTCAAATTATACAAGGGTGTGATAAGCAAGCCTCTGGCAAGTGAATACGGCTACCATATTTTCATGCTGGTGGACAAGAAAACTGCAAAAAAGCGCACGCTGGAAGAGGCAAAAGCCGAAATCCACGCCAAACTGTTTGAACGGAAAAAGCAGGCAATTGAGCAGCAGGCGCTTGAAAAAGCCCTTAAGTCATATCTTATGGAAGAGCGCTTCAACGAAGTACGCGATTATCTGCGCACCCACCTTTTGGGTGTCGCCTCACGCATAAGCGACCAGGGAGGTCATGGTGCGAATCCCTAAATCCCATACTATCCGCAAACTGGCCCTCATGGCCTGCGTTTTTGCCGTTGTCGTCGTTGCCGGTCTTCCCCAGGGCAATGCCGGTTCCATGCTTCTGTATGACCGTATTGCAGCCGTTGTTGAAGACAAGGTCATCACTGTGCGGGACGTCCTCAGCCAGATGATGATTATGCGGGCAAAATGGCAAAAGGCCCCTCAGGCCGAGGCTGGTAAAATCCGTCAGGAAATGTATACCGAGATCCTTAACGCCATGATCGACGAAGCGCTTTTGGATGGAGCCATCTCCAAGTCCAAAATCACTGTGGCGGATAAAGATGTTGACGCCGCCATTGAAGGCCTGATGGCCGCCAACCGTATCACCAGCAAGGATATCTTCAAACGGGCGCTTGCGGCTCAGGGCATCGAATACACCGCCTACCGCGAACGCATCCGCACCCAGATTCGCCATAAGCGTTTTCTCAGTTATCGTATTGGCCGGGCCGCAAAGGTTGACGAGGAAGAAATCCGTCAGGAATACCGCCGCCGGGAAAAAGAGGCGGAAAAACAGATTTCCTGCGACATGGGATTCATTCTTCTGAAAAACGACTCTGTAGAAAAAGCCGCACTGGAAAGCCAGGCCGGGGAAATCCTTGCTACAGCCCAACAGCCGGATACCGACTTTATTGCACTTGGCACACAGCACGACCAAAGTTCTTCTGCCGAAGAAGGCGGCTTCCGTCACGAATACCGGCTGGAAGAATGGGCCCATCCCCTGCAGGTTGCCTGTCTGGACGGCTCACAGGATACCGTGTACCCCAAAGTGGTTGAGCTTTCCCGTGGTCTTGCGGTGGTAAAACTTTACGCCCGCACCACCGGCAGCATTGCTCCCTACGATGACATGCGCCGGGAAATCCATAACAAACTGTTCGGCCAGCGGGTGGAAAAGCTGACCCGTAATCTCATTGACAGGCTTCGGGCAAAAGCCTATATCCGAATCATGACAAAGGATGCAGAGATTTTCTTTGCATCTGCACGATAGCAGTACATACGGAGACAATCGATGTCTTATTCCAAACCAGTTGTATTGATAACCATGGGCGACCCTGCGGGTATCGGCCCGGAGGTAATACTCAAATCGCTTAAATCCGAGGATATTTACTGGCGTATGACCCCGGTGATCATGGCGGATGAAGGCGTGCTGAACTATACCCGTGCAAAACTGGATATTGATATTTCCTGGACCACAATCCGGGATATTTCCGAGATTGACCCCAAAAACGCAGGCCCCTATGTCCTTTCCATGTCAGAAATCCCCATGGACGACTTTGCGTGGGGTTCTCCCAAGGCAGACCAGGGTCTTGTGGCCACAAACTATCTGATTAAGGCCGTTGACTTTATCCGGGACGATCTGGCCCAGGCCATGGTCACCGCGCCTATTTACAAATCCGCACTGGTGGAAGCCGGATATATCTATCCGGGCCAAAGCGAACTGTTGCAGGGCATCACCAAAACCGGTCATGTATCCCGGATGCTGGTGGGCGACACCCTGAAACTCTCCATGGTTACCGGTCACACACCGCTGAAAAACGTATCGGATATGCTTTCTGTGGAACTGGTGTACACGGTTATCCGCAACACCCATCAGGCCCTGACAATGGGCTTCGATGTTGCAGAACCCTCCATTGCCGTTACCGGCCTCAATCCCCACGGCGGCGACGCCAGCCTTATGGGAGCCGAGGAAGAAGCGGTCATCCAACCTGCTGTCAGTCAGGCCCGGGCCGAAGGCATGAACGTTATCGGTCCCCTTTCCACCTCCGAAGTGTATCTGCGGGCGGTACGGGGCGAGTTCAACGCCGCTGTGGCCATGTACCACGATCAGGGCGTTATCCCCTTTAAGCTGCTGCACCTGGATATGGGCTTGACAGTAACCCTGGGACTTCCCTTTGTGCGTACCGCACCGGTGCATGGCCCGGCATTTGATGTCGCCGGTCAGAACCGTGCCGACTACCGCTCAATGCTGGGAGCCATCATTACTGCGTCCAACCTGGCGCAGCGTGACTGGATGAACTGGTAATAGATCCAGTCTGATTACTCAGTAGTTTTTTTCTTATCGATGTCAGGGGGGAGTATTTTTTCTGCGGTTTTGACGGTGCACATGCCGTCGATGCAGGCGCAATGGCCTTTGCCGCAGTCCATGGGACCGGTACAGGACATGGTGCACATAACCCGTTCGCAATCAGGCTTTTGCGCAACGGGAACGCAGGCGGTTGCATGACAGCAGGAGGCCTTCACACAGTCAGCATCGGTTTCGCACTGCTGTTCCACCGCCGGGGTCGTTTCTTCCACCACCGGTGTAGCATCCGGCTTCACTTCGCTTTGGGGAGTTTTACAGGCACACAGCACTCCCACCAGAACCACCACCAGCACATACAAGCGAATCATACGCATAATCTGTATCTCCCCTTTAGTCCGGAGTTACCACGGTTGCCAGCCCGCCATCGGCCAATGCCGTAACCAGACTGCCGGGGCCATCCATTTTGCACACCACGATAGGCAGGTTGTTTGACCGGCACAATGAAAATGCAGTCTGATCCATGATGGCCAGATTGAGGTCGATGGCCTGCTGCATGGTCAGGGTGTCAAAGCGTTTGGCGTCAGAGAATTTATTGGGGTCTTTGTCATACACGCCATCAACTTTGGTGGCTTTGACCAGGGCATCGGCGCTGATTTCCAGAGCCCGCACCGCAGAAGCGGTATCAGTGGTAAAATACGGATGTCCCAAACCTGCGGCAAAGAGCACTACCCTGCCCTCGTCCATTGCTTTGCGGGCTTTTTCCAAAGAAAACAGCTCCACAAATCCCGGAAGTTCCACAGAAGACAAGACCAGCGCCGACACACCTTTTTGCTCCAGTGAAAGGGCAAGGCTCATGGCGTTGACCACGGTTGCGGTCATGCCGATCTGGTCCGCCATTGCACGAAACTGCTGTCCTGCCTTTGCTGCATCAGACTGTCCGCCACGGAATATATTTCCCGCGCCAACCACAATCGCCAGCTCGGTTCCCAAGGCCCGCAGACTACGGATTTCCTCGGCCACGGCGTCAATGCGATTCGGCTCCAGGGGATTGTCTGCCTGTTTTAGCAGTTCACCGGACAATTTTAACAGAATACGCTGATACAACGGTTTCATGGGCAACCTCCGGGCAAAAAAAAGAGGCACCTCAATGAGGTGCCTCTTGACGGGCAGTTGATTATTTAATCATCTCAGCCACTTCAGCGGCCAGATCATCTTCTTTCTTCTCAATGCCTTCACCAAGCTGGAAGCGGGAGAACCGTGCTACGGCAATGGTGTCGTCCAGTTCTTTACCAGCATCCTGCAGGTATTTTTCGATGGTGCGGTGCTGTTCGGCGTCCTTGAAGAATTCCTGTTTGTTCAGGACAACTTCCTTGAACCACTTGTTCAGCTTACCCTGGGAGATTTTCTCTGCGATGTTCTCGGGCTTGCCACTTTCAGCAGCCTGCTCTTTATAGATGTTCATTTCGCGCTCAACCACATCGGCGGGCAGCTCGTTTTCAGAGACGGCCAGGGGATTCATGGCGGCAATCTGCAGGCAGACATCCAGAGTCAGGGCATCGAATTCGGGCTTGGCAACGGTTTCCTGCTTGCCACAGCTGATTTCGGCCATAACGCCAATTTTACCACCCATGTGGATATAGGTCTTGATAACGCCGGGGTTGCTGCGTTCCCAACGGGCGAAACGACGGACGCCCATGTTTTCACCGGTCTTGGCCACCATGGCGGTGACGGCGTCCTGCACGGTTCCCTGATCATCGAGGGTCTGGGCAAGCAGGGCTTCCATGTTCCCAACCGGATTGGCCTGAACGTGATTCAGCAGGGAGGCAACAAAATTATTGAAATCATCGCCACGGGCGACAAAGTCGGTTTCGCAGTTGACTTCTGCCATCACGCCAACGGTGGCTTCTTCGTTCACCAGGGTGGCGACGGTGCCGTCGGCGGCAACACGACCAGAACGTTTGGCGGCTTTGGCAATACCTTTTTTACGCAGATCATCCACAGCGGCGTCAAAATTGCCATCGACGGCTTCGAGGGCTTTTTTGCAATCCAGCATACCTGCACCGGTCATATCACGAAGTCTCTTTACATCCTTTGCGCTGATAGCCATGGTCGTTTTCTCCTTACAGTGTTCTATATTTTACCCTAAAATCAGGGATGTCATCCGTTATTCTTTGTCAGCCTTGGGAGCTTCGGCAGCTTCTTCTTTGGCTTCGGCGGCAGCCTGGGCCTCGGGCTCGGCATAGGCTTCATTGGCCTGACGACGTTCATCGCGCTTGCCCAAACGAGCTTTCTGCACTTTTACGCCGGAAGGACCGCGGTTGCCACTGGGAGCGGCTGCCTGCTGGGCGCTTTCCTTGATGCTGGCATCGTACAGGCCCTTGCCTTCGATGGCGGCGTTGGCAATGTACTGGGTGAACAGCTTGATGGAACGCATGGCATCATCGTTGGCCGGAATCGGAAATTCCACAACGTTGGGGTCGCAGTTGGTATCGGCAAGGGCGATAACCGGCAGGCCCAGACGGTGAGCTTCGTCAACGGCATTCATATCGCGAACCGGGTCCACGATGAACAGAGCGCCGGGGATACGGCTCATCTTGGAAATACCAGCGAAGTTCTTGGCCATGCGGATGCGTTTCTTTTCCAGCAGCAGAGCTTCTTTTTTGGTAGTGGTCTGATAGGAACCTTCTTCGCTCATGCGCTGAAGGTCATTGTATTTTTCGATGGATTTTTTGATGGTGGCGAAGTTGGTGAGGGTACCACCCAACCAGCGGCTGTTCACATAGAACATACCACAGCGTTCGGCTTCTTCCTTGACCACTTCCTGGGACTGCAGCTTGGTGCCGACGAAAATCACGGAGCCGCCATCGGCCACGATGTCGCGGACAGCATTGTAGGCGTCATCGAACATCTGAGCGGTGAGCTTCAGGTTGATGATATGAATGCCGTTGCGGGCTTCAAAAATGTAGGGTTTCATTTTGGGGTTCCAGCGCTGGGTCTGATGACCGAAATGGGAACCGGCTTCAAGCATTTCACGGATCGAAATAATTGACATGTTCTTCTCCTGTCGTGTTTGTTCCGCCACCGCCGTCATCCCTTCCGGCTTAAACCCTCGGCCTATCCTCGGGCTCAACACAACCGGTTAGTCGGGCGGTGTGTGTAATTACTGCACAAAGTCAGACGAAGTAGGTACCACGGATACCCCTGATATGCAAGGAAATAATGGCCAAAAAGACAACAAAATCACCGGGCTTGCCCGGTAAAAAACCGGGGCCTCACCGATAGGCCGGAAGCCGCGATTTTTCCAGCTTTTTCCGAAGCCGCAAAGCCTGCCCAATGGTATCTGAAACAATGGGATGTTTTTCTGTTGATGCCATGGTTTTTAACAGGTTAACCGTAGCGGGTCCGTCAATCAGAGCCAGACAGGATGCCACGGCGTCCCGTACCAGCGGCTCCGCATCCACCGCCAGATCTTTCAGTTCTTTCAGGGCCTTTGCTCCCCATTGCTCAGCCATGGTCTTTACCGCCATCCGCCGCAGGCCAAGGGAATGCCGGGCGCGGGAAAACTGCAAAATGTATGCCTTTGGAGCAAAGTGTCTCAGCACATGCAAGGCCCGCAGACGAATATGCTCAGGCCGGTTTTCATCCTGTAGATAGCTTTTAAGGATATCCGCAGTCTTTTCACCACCGGCCAGTATCCATTGCTGTTCGTCAGCCTCCCAGCCGATTGCCTGCAACAATTGCAGAACCTTACCCTTTGCATCAGCCTTGACCGGCACTTCAGCTTCGGCGGCATGGAGCATTCCGCCAGCCAGAAGCAGCACACATCCCACAATCAATGCACATCCATGGGCAATGCGCATCAGGCATCCTCCTCCCACAACTGCTGTAAATCATGATCGGATTTCATACTTTCGGAGTATTTGCCTTCACCCAGAGAATAGCGAAGATTCTGCACATTCAACACGCCGATGCGTGTAAAGAGCCGCAATCCCAGCCGTGTTATGAGAATGAAACCCGCCAGCTCACGCAGTTTGCGCCGCAGTTGTCCGTCATCCCGCAGGTCTTCTATCATCAACAAAGCCCGGCGAATATTCCGCAACGAACGCCCCAGCTCCTTGTCTTCCCGCTCCGAAAGAATGGTGGTGGCGATACGCCAGATGTTGGTTACCGGTTCGTATAGTATTTTCCGGCCCTTACCGGGCATGGCACGCTCAATAAGGCCCAGGCGATCCAGCTCGTTGAGGGTCATGGAACAGGCCCCGGAGGAAATGCTGAGGCGCTGGGATATTTCCGGGGCGCTCAGGGGGCCTTCGCTGAGATACAGCAGGGTCCACACCTTGCCGATAACCTCTTTGAATCCCCAGAACTTTATCAGTCTACCCAATGATTGACAGGCCAAATCAATGGCGATGTCCCTCTGATCCGATTTTGTCATGCCGCTTGCTCTCGCAAAGGTTTCATATTTTTCAAAAAATATGAAGGTATCATACGCCTTCATGGTTCCGGGGTCAATACTTTTCACCGCCACGCCTCTGAGTGCAGGGAAAAACGCCAATTTAGGGTCAATAAGATAAAATGCGCTCGGGAATCTCTCGGGACACGAGTATGCGTTTCACGGGCCGCGAAGTCAAAAACACGGGACCAAATTCCGATTTTTTTGCTATATATCATTTTTATATTGATTTTAGCCCATTTTTGCGCGTCATTTTCCCGAGGCGGGCCCGTGGAGCGACCGTGCGCGTCCCGAGTTTTTCAAATTCCGTCCCGAGGAAAATTTTCTATTTCCGATGTTCTGGTGATTATCTGCTGGTATTTTTTAGCCTTTTAACGCGCCGCGTTATACCCTTTCGGGCCATGCTTTCCATATTCCGGTCAGGCGTCAGATCATAGGCTTCAGCGGCTCCAAAACCTCCCAGCTATGCAATGTTTTCTTAACACAGGGGCAAAAATGCCCCGGTATGACATGCCTGCATGACATGTTTTGCTTTGCAAACACAACAGTCCTGCGAAAGCTTCGCTGATTTCCCCTGTATTATCATTATGTTTTACATAAGACGAAGAACTGGCACTCCAGTTGCATATTTAATGGGCGAGTGAAAAAGCCGTTCCATCGTTCTTTTCACTTCCGCCGACACAACGATGGTTCCTGACTACAGGAACCGCACGCCATATCCCGTGCATGGCGTGTAATTGGGATCTCTAAACGAGAACCTCCTTCCTCTTGCGAGCGTGCAGTTCACCCCTGCACGCTCCCTTCCTTTTAAACCGTTAACGCCGCCGTTTTCGGGGCCACAGATAGGTTCCCGTTGAGGGTTCCACCTGTAAAACCGTGACTGCCACGATAGCGCTTCTTGGAATCATTCCATATACATAGGGGTCTGTGCCCCCATCGGGAGAAGTCTCCATTTTGACAAGCCCCGGAAGGCGGTACTCGTCCAGAGACATGACCCACATGGGTTCATCGGTTGCATAGGTAATGGAGTTTACGGTTTCCAGCATACGCAGCCGCTCCCGAAAGCAGCGTATTTTGCCCTGGGAAATCGTCTCGATTGGAAGATATTCTCCTTCGCTTTGCTGAATTCTGTACCAGAAGGACTCCGGTATCAGCATGTAGAGAATCGATGATGCGCGTACAAAATTATCCGAGGTCATAGCACACCGTTAATCCTCAATTTCTCGATTAACAGCCGCAGGGCGCGGCCCCGGTGACTGACAGCATTTTTCTTTTCCGGCGGCAATTCTGCGGCGGTAAAACCTGTGTCTTCTACCATAAACAGGGGATCGTAGCCAAAGCCATTGCTGCCTTTGAACTCGTCGCCAATGTGGCCTTGTACCTCGCCCTGAGCCGAATACATGGTGCCGCCGTCAAGGTATACCATGGCGCAGACAAATTTGGCCTTTCGCTGTTCCGGTCTCAATGCACCGGCGGTGGCCAGCTCTTTCAGGAGCTTTTCGTTGTTGTTTCGGTCGTTGCCCGGTTCTCCGGCATAGCGGGCAGAATACACGCCGGGAGCGCCATCAAGGGCGTCCACCACCAAACCGGAATCGTCGGCAATGGTGGGCACCTTCAGATGCTCCTGATAATGGGAGGCCTTTTTGATGGCATTGCCCAAAAAGGTGTCAGCATCCTCAATGGCTTCAGGAACATCGGGATAATCCGCCAGGGACTGCACCTCAATGTCCGACCCGGCCAGAATCTGCCGGATCTCTTTGACTTTGCCTTTATTTCCCGTTGCGATTAATAAGCGTTTCAAAGTCGTCACCTATAACGTCACGTTGAGCACTGGCAAGTTGTTCTATGCCGGTCTTTGCCAGCGCCTTGAGAGTCTCCAGGTCGTCCTGCGAAAACACGCCGTCTTCTGCAGTGCCCTGCAATTCGATGTAATCGCCATCAGCGGTCATGACAAAGTTCATGTCAACCCAAGCGTCGTGATCTTCTTCGTAATCGATATCCAGCAGGGGCATACCGTCCACAATGCCACAGCTAACGGCACATACCTGCCGCAGCAACGGCTGGTCGGCGATCAATCCCAGCTTGACAAGCTTTTGCAGGGCCAGCGAAAGCGCCACAAAGCCGCCGGTAATGGCAGCGGTGCGGGTTCCGCCATCGGCCTGAATCACATCGCAATCCACGGTAAAGGTGCGGTCTCCGATATTTTTCATATCAAGGGAGGCCCGCAGGGCACGGCCAATAAGCCGCTGGATTTCCAGTGTTCTGCCGGATTGCTTGCCCCGGACCGCCTCACGTTTGGAGCGACGGTTGGTGCTAAAGGGCAGCAGGCTGTATTCTGCGGTGAGCCAGCCCTTGCCGGTGCCAGCCATCCAGCCGGGAACCTTGTCTTCCATGGTCACGGCACAAATGACTTTGGTGTTCCCCATTTCGATTAGCACTGAGCCGTCGGCGTGACGAATGTAATCCGGGGTGATGGTAATGGGTCTAAGTTGATCTGCACTGCGGTCAAAATCACGAACGCGCATGGGGAAACCTCCAATTCTTAAGGCAAAAACAGGTATCACAAATTTCAAAATATGTAAAGCTATCCACCCCGGAGAGAGAGAGTTTCATGAATCATTCATGACATATCCGCCGGATACGCGATATGCAAAACAAACTTGGCAAACCTCCATGTCTGGGGCTAGAATTTCCCCGGAACCATTAAGACACCTTATTTGGAGCATGTCGTGAGCTATACACGCGCTTTGTTTTACGTTTCCAGCGGGACCGGCAACTCTTTGCAGTGCGCCCGGTGGATAGCTGAATCACTCAGCGGCACTGAAAGCGCTATTGTTCCCGTTGAGGCCACTACCGGGCACAATCATTCAGGCAACGCCCCGGATCTGCTGGGACTGGTTTTTCCGGCCCATGGCTTCACCGCTCCCTGGAGTATGCTCACATGCGTGGCATCGCTGCCCAAGGCCGACAACTGCGACGCCATTGTGGTCAGCACCCGGGGCAGCGTTAAACTGGGGCCGCTTGTTGTGCCCGGGGCCTATTGCAGCGCAGTGTTTATTGTAGCGCTTCTGGCAATGATTCGCGGGTATCGTATGCGGGGGCTTTTAGGTGTTGATATGCCGTCCAACTGGATGTCCCTCCATTCCGGTCAACGCATGGAAACCAGACGCCTTATATCCCGGCGCAGCGAATCCCGGACAAAACGCTTTGCCGCTGTAATCGCCAAAGGCAACACATGGTTGTTTACCCTGGACAATCTACGGGAATTCATATCCGGTATTGTCCTGTTTCCCGTTTCCCTGGCGTATCTGCTGGTGGGACGCTTCTATTTATCCAAACTCTTTTTTGCCAACAACAACTGCAACGGCTGCGGGGTATGCGCCCGCCACTGCCCCCAAAACGCGATTATCATGAAGGGTACGAAGCGTCCCCGCCCTTACTGGACCTTTGACTGTGAAAGCTGCATGCGCTGCATGGGCTACTGTCCGCAACAGGCCATTGAAGCCGGGCACAGCTGGGGCGTGCTCCTGTATATGATAACCGCTGTTCCTGTATCCATGTACCTGTTTCAGTATGCCAGCGAATATGTTCCAATGATCGCGGCGGCGGACTCATCATGGACCCGCATGCTACTGGATATTGCCTGGATATATCCCTCTCTGTATGTGTCATACCTCGTGTTTGATATTCTGATGCGCATACCCGTCATAAACACCCTGTTTACATATACCACCCTCACCCGCTGGTATCGCCGTTATCATCACCCGGATGTCAGCCTTAAGGAAATAACAAAAGATACCAAAACGCCTGTTGACGGCGATTGACATCGGGTAATCGCCCCTTAGTTTCTTCCTGCAAAGGAGGCACATGATGGGCGCTCAATTCATGCTATATGGTGCGAACGGATACACCGGATCCCTAACCGCAGCCAGGGCCGTTCAACTGGGATTGAAACCGGTTATTGCAGGTCGCAACGAAGGGGCCATAAAAGCTCTTGCGGAAAAGCTGAATCTACCCTACCGGATCTTTGACCTGACAGACCTAAAAGCCACCCGTGAGGCATTGCAGGACATTGATGCGGTTCTTCATATGGCGGGGCCTTTTAGCGCCACCAGTGCTCCCATGTTTGAAGCCTGCCTTGAAACCGGCACCCATTATCTGGACATCACCGGCGAGATATCTGTCTTTGAGAACTTGTTCCAAAGAAACGTTGATGCGGTAAAAGCCGGTATTACCGCCATTCCCGGCGTTGGCTTTGATGTGGTGCCCACGGACTGCATTGCCGCATTTCTCAAGGAACAACTGCCGGACGCGACTCATCTTGAGCTTGCCTTTGGCGGTTCCGGCTCAGCAAGCCCCGGCACCATGAAGACCATGGTGGAAGGCCTGGGAACAGGCAGCGCCGCCCGAATTAACGGCGTTATTTCCCATATTCCCTCCGGCTCCACCGTTAAAACAATCCCCTTTGCGGACAAAGAGCGCCATGGCGTCGCCATTCCCTGGGGAGACGTTTCCACGGCGTATCACTCTACAGCCATACCCAATATCACCGTCTACATGGCCATGCCCCAAAAGGCTGTCAAATTTATGAAGGCCACGGACTTTGCAGGGCCGCTGCTGCAAATATGTCCGGCCCAGAGGCTGTTTAAAAAGATAGTTGAATGGCGGGTCAAGGGACCGGATGAAGAACAACGGGCCCGGGGTGTGGCTCAACTGTGGGGACAGGCGAAAAACGCCGAAGGAACAACCATCAGCGTAACCATGACCGCTCCCGAAGGCTATACCCTTACCGCGCAATCCTCTCTTGAGGCTGTGCAAAGGGTGTTGTCCGGCGACATTGACCCCGGGGTGCAAACGCCGTCAAAAGCCTTTGGCTGGCAATTTGCTGAAACCCTGGACAATGTTGTCCTGCACCAACCAACAACCACATAATATTTCAGATGGAGCATGTATACGGTTTTGACTAATCCTTCACGTCCCGGTCTTGCGAATCGTTATCATTCTTGCTATGCTGTATCATTATTTGCCCGGAAATATGTTGTAGTATGTGGCGGAACGGATAATCGAACACATCAGGATACCGTGGATGATGCACAGGAAAAACCTATGATCGGCAACACTGTAGCAAAACGTACCGGCATCACAGGGGTGTAACATGTCACTGCAATTTTCCGCCCAGTCTCAAAGAGAAATCGAAGCAATCCGCAAGCGTCATGAAACAGCACGATCCTGCATTATGCCGGTGCTGCTGATGGCCCAAAAGGAATTCGGATATCTGACCGACGAGGTAATGGAACTTGTGGGCGACACTCTTGGAATATCTATCCAGGAAATATATGAAGTTGCCACCTTCTATACCATGTACAACACAGAGCCTGTGGGCACATACCACATTCAGGTCTGCGGCAATCTCTCCTGCTATCTTAAAGGCGCATTCAACATGATCGCCATGCTGGAGCAGGAGCTGGGTATCCGGGTAGGCGAAACCACTGAAGACCGCATGTTTACCCTCAGCCGGGTGGAATGCCTTGGCAGTTGCGGCACCGCACCGGTGTTGCAGGTTAACGAGGAGTACCACGAAAACATGACCCCGGAAAAACTGACAGCTCTTTTGAAAGAGCTGCGATCACAGGCGGAACAGGGCTATCCGCGAAACGGGGGAAAAGTATGACGACCGTCGAAAACCTGGTACTGCGCAGATTCTCGCAGCCGGGTCAGGCCCGCATGGAAGTGTCTGATCCCCAAAACGCTCTTTTGGAGAACTATCGCCGCAAGGGCGGCTATGAAACAGCTCAAAAAGTCCTTGCCGAATTCACCCCGCAGCAGATCATTGATGAAGTCAGGGATTCAAAACTCCGGGGGCGCGGCGGTGCGGGCTTTGCCACCGGTGTAAAATGGGGATTTGTTCCCAAAGACGGGCAACAGCATTATCTGGTCATCAACGCGGACGAAGGCGAACCCGGCACTTTTAAAGACCGCTACATTATTGAATACGATCCCCACGCGATTATTGAAGGGGCCATGATCACCTGTTACGCCATCGGCGCAACAAAAGCCTATATCTATATCCGGGGCGAATTTTACCATCAAAAAGCCATTATGCAGCGAGCTGTGGACGAAGCCTATGAGGCTGGATTGCTTGGTGCGCCGCTGTTTGGCAAAGATTTCAAACTGGACTTTACCGTGACCACCGGCGCCGGTGCGTATATTTGTGGCGAAGAATCCGCCATGCTGGAGTCCATCGAAGGTAAACGGGGAGAACCGCGACTAAAGCCCCCCTTCCCTGCCATCGTGGGCCTGCACAACAAGCCCACCATTATCAACAATGTGGAAACCATCGCCACAGTACCGGTCATCATGGAAATCGGGGCGGAACGCTATTTGGCCATGGGCACCGAAGACAGCGGCGGCACGAGACTGGTAACCATTTCCGGACATGTGAAACATCCCGGCGTGTACGAACTGCCCATGAAAACCACGGTTCGGGAAGCGGTGTACGACTTTGCCGGAGGCCCCGGGCGCACAGACCCCGTCACCGGCGAACTCATCCCCATCAAGGCGGTGATTCCCGGCGGATCATCGGCCCCGGTGCTTACGCCCGATGAACTGGATGTCGCCCTGTGCTTTACCGCGCTGCAGGAAGCGGGTTCCATGGCGGGAAGCGGCGGCGTCATCGTTATGGACAAAGGCACCTGTATCGTCCGGGCGGCGCAGAATCTTATGCATTTCTACAGCCATGAATCCTGCGGTCAGTGCACTCCCTGCCGTGAAGGCACCAACTTTTTGCACAAAATGATGCAGAAATTTGAAACCGGCCGGGCAACCATGGCGGATATTGATCTCACCTATACCGTGGCAGGCAATATGATCGGCACCACCATCTGTGCGCTTTCCGATGCCGCCGCCATACCCATGCGCAGCTATATCGAAAAGTTCCGGGAAGAGTTTGAGCATCATGTGGGACAACCGCTGTGTCCCTTTGATGAACGGGAACGGCAACTCAACAACGGCTGGCCTGCCCCGCCCTACGACCTGCATCAGGAGTAAGAAATGGCGGACACCGTAAACATCACCATCAACGGTAATGAGCACCATGTGCCGGCCGGGCAGAATCTTCTGAAAACCGCACTGGAGCTTGGCTACAGCATTCCTCATTTCTGCTGGCATGAAAAACTGAAGGTTGACGGCAACTGCCGCATGTGCGTGGTGGAAGTCAAACCCGGACCTGACAAGCCCCAGCTTGCCTGTACGCTTACGGTTGCAGAGGGCATGGAGGTTGTCACCGAGTCCGAGCAACTGGCCAAACAGCGTGCCGCCAATCTGGAGTTTCTTCTGCTCAATCATCCTCTGGACTGCCCCATATGCGACAAAAGCAATGAGTGCCCGTTGCAGGATTACACCTACCAGTACGGACAGGCCAAAAGCTGGATGTTTGACGCCGGATTGCACAGCGAAAAGCGGCGTTATCCCCGCAAGGATATTTCGGAACAGATATTCATTGAAATGGATCGCTGCATTCACTGTACCCGCTGTGTGCGCTACTTTGATGAAAAGGTGGGCTTTTCCGGGTTTGGTCGCACCCTGCGCAACCATCAGATGCGCATTGATGCCTACCCCGGCCTGCCTGCAAACAATTTCGAGTTGAACTCCACGGATATTTGTCCTGTGGGTGCCCTTGGCGAAAAGAACTTCCGCTTTAAAGAGCGGGTGTGGGATCTGTATAACCGTCCCTCCATTTGCAGCGGCTGTTCCGTTGGCTGCAACACCCTGATAGGCAGCGCCGACGGCATTGTCCGTCGCATGATTCCCCGCAGAAATGACAATGTCAATTCGGTATGGATGTGTGACCGGGGCCGGTTGAACTTTGGCCATGCCAATGCCGAAAACCGCGGCGCAAGCCCGCTTGTCCTTCAGCAGGCAGGCGTCCATGCCCGCACCTCATGGGAAGAAGCCGTAAGCGCGGCAGCTCAGGCCCTGAAAACAGCTCACGCAACAGCACCGGAATCCGTGGGCGTGTATATTTCTCCGTTTTTGACCAATGAAGACATATTCCTGGCCAGGCGCATGTGCGAAACCCTGCTGCCGGGATCAAAATATGGCACCATTATGGGACTGAACCGCCTGCCGGTGCTGGATGTGGATTCGGATATCCTGCCCAAAACCCTGGTCAGCGAGGATCATACCCCCAACACCAACGGAACCATCAAGCTCGGCATCCCCGGTGGTCGCATGGTCGATTACCTCAAAGAGATCGTTGAAGCCATTGAAGCCGGAACCCTTAAAGTGCTGATGGTGCTGGGCGAAGACCTGATGAGGATCAAGCGCGGGCCTGGCCTGAAAGAACCCACGGTGATTTCACGCAACCGTCTCTCTGAGGCCCTGCGCACACTGGATGTGTTAATTGTGGCGGATCTCTTTGCGGACAGCCAAACATCGCAATTGTCGTCGGTGTATCTGCCTACGGTGAGCAGTTACGAAAAATCCGGCAGCTTTGTGAATCGTTCGGCCATGGTACAGTCCTTCGATGCCGCAGTCACCCGGACGGACCTTCCCCTTGCAAAAGCTGATCTGTCTGTGCTTAATCTGCTGTGGCGCGCCCTTGACCCGGCATGGGAAGAAAAGTCTCTGGCAGAGGTTCGGGCCATGATGAACGCCGAAGACCCGGTGTTCGCGACGGTGGACTGGGATGCTGTTGCAATTGGAGAAACACCGGTATTTTTATCGGAAGACGACTGGGCGCTCAAGGCGCAGGCGGAAGCCATGAAGAAAACAACGGAATAACCCAAAGGATATCAGGAAACACGATATGGAACACCTGTTGTTTTACGGCATGGGAGCGCTGGCGGTGATATTCGGCCTGCTGGTGGTGTTTCATGCAAACCCCATTCATTCGGCGTTGGCGCTGGTTGGGCTGCTGTTCAACACCGCCGGGCTGTACGCCATGCTTTCCGGCGAATTTGTCGCGGTGATACAGATACTTGTATACACCGGCGCCATCATGGTGCTGTTCCTCTTTGTCATCATGCTGCTGAATCTTCAGCGGGACGCCCTTGAACTGCACCGCATTGGCGCGGTCCGTCTTGTGGGTGCTTTGGTAATGTTGCTGTTGGGCCTGCGGGTTGCCCTGCTGCTACGGGGCTCCGGTGCAACGTTGTTTCAAACCGCAGCAGAGCTTTCCCCGGGCTTTGGCAGTGTCGAGAGTGTGGGAGAACTCATGTTCGGCAAATACCTGTTGCCCTTTGAGGCAATCAGTATCCTGTTGCTGGCCGCCATTGTGGGCGGGCTGGTGATGGGCAAAAAGAAACTCTGAGAGGGCAAGAACCATGACCTCCGTACCCCTTGATTATTTCATAACGCTTTCGGTGATCCTCTTCACCCTTGGCGGCATCGGCGTGATTGTCCGCAAAAACGCCATGGTGATTTTCATGAGTATCGAAATGATGCTCAACAGCGCCAACCTTTTGTTTGTTACTTTTGCCCTGCACGCCGGAACCCCCCAGGGGCACGCCATCGCCTTTTTTGTCATGGCCATCGCCGCCGCCGAAGCCGTGGTGGGCCTTGCGATTTTCGTGGCCTTGTACCGCCACAGCAACAGCGTGTTTGTAGATGACTTCACCGATCTGGCGGAAACGCCGGAAGAACACTACGAAGCCCTGTAGGACCAGCCATGGAAAACGTATATCTTTCCAACGGAATAGTCTGGATACTGCTGTGGCCCCTGATCGGCGCGGCCATCAACGGTATTATCGGGCACAAGTTACCCCGAAAACTCGTCACCTTCATTGCGCTGGCCGCTCCCTTTGCTTCCATGGCTCAGGCCGGGTATCTCTTCACCCATCTGCTGCATGACGACCTGCCGTTGTATCAGGCGGTATTCAACTGGATTTCCGTTGACGGCACCAGTATCTGGTTCTCCCTTATGCTGGACCAGCTTTCCGGGGTTATGGCCCTGACCGTGACCTTTGTGGGCTTTCTCATTCATGTCTATTCCGTGGGCTACATGTCCCACGACCCTGCCTACAGCCGGTATTTTGCTTACTTGAATCTCTTTATGTTCGCCATGCTTACCCTAGTATTGGCCAACAATCTGGTGGTGATGTTCATCGGCTGGGAAGGCGTGGGCCTGTGCTCGTATCTGCTTATCGGGTTCTGGTATCAGGATGAAGACAAGGCAAAGGCCGGTAAAAAAGCCTTTATCGTCAACCGCATCGGCGATTTCGGTTTTCTGATCGCCATCTTTATATTCTTCTATTTTGTGGGAGCCATTGACTACACCACCTTAAAGCAGTTTTTCGCTGGCGGTGTTCCCCCCATCATGGGCATGACCATTGCCACCATTGCGGGGCTTGCGCTGTTTTTGGGAGCCACCGGAAAATCCGCCCAGATTCCCCTGTATGTCTGGCTGCCGGACGCCATGGCAGGCCCCACCCCGGTTTCCGCTCTTATACATGCCGCAACCATGGTCACCGCCGGTGTGTATATGGTGGCCCGGCTTAACTTCTTTTTTGTGCATATCCCCGTGGCCATGGGCACCATCGCCATTGTGGGCGGACTGACGGCCCTGTTCGCCGCCACCATGGGCTTTTTCCAAAACGACATTAAAAAGGTGCTTGCCTACTCCACCGTTAGCCAGCTTGGGTTTATGTTCATGGCCGCCGGTGTCGGAGCCTGGGCAGTCGCCATCTTCCATGTGTTTACCCACGCATTTTTCAAGGCCTGCCTCTTTTTGGGAAGCGGCTCTGTGATTCACGCCCACGACGGCATACAGGATATCCGGCAGATGGGCGGGCTCAAAAAGCTGATGCCCAAAACCTACTGGTCCTTTGCCATTGCAACCTTTACCATTGCAGGCTTTCCTCCTGCGGCAGCCTTTTTCTCCAAGGATGAAATCCTGTGGCGGGTGCTGAACACCCACAACGATGTCTTCCCTGCCCTGCCTTTTGTTGTGTACGCCCTTGGCCTGCTTGCGGCCTTTGGCACCGCCTTTTATATGTACCGGATGTTCTACCTTGCCTTTAGCGGCGAATCCCGCGCCCCTGCAGAGGTACAAAAACATATCCACGAAGCTCCTCCGGTAATGAGCTGGGTGCTGGTTATTCTCGCCGGGCTTTCCCTGGTGGTGGGATTTTTGGGATTGCCCCATGTGTTCGGCCCCAACCTGTTTGAGAACTTCCTGTTTAACGGCGCTTTGAGTGCCAAAGTGGAAGCCCACGGCCCCGTATGGCTGGAACTGAGTCTGATGGTGCTGTCGGTGGGTGTGGCCCTTGGCGGCTGGTATCTTGCCCGTGTGCTGTACAAAGACGCCAAAAGCACGACCCCGGCCCGTCTGGCGGAAAAATACGCAGGGATTCACAGGGTTATCGCCAACAAATATTATGTGGACGAAGGCTATTTTTACGTTGTCATACGTCCCCTGTGGAACTTTTCCACCTTCCTGTGGCAATTCTTTGACCAGTGGATCATCGACGGCGTGATTGTAAATGGCGGCAGCCGCCTGCTGGCTTTTACCTCATTGCATTTGAGACGTATGCAGACCGGCAACGTGCACTCCTACATGGCGGCGCTGGTGATCGGCTCTGCGATTATTGTGTTTCTGTATTTTGGATAAGCATCACGCAACGGTTTTTGCGAGGAATATATGACCTGGCAACATTTACCATTACTGACCCCGGTGGTGTTCCTGCCTGCGGTGGGAGCCATGATCATTGCCATGCTTCCGGCATCGGCAAAGGGACTGCACAAGGGCATGGCCTTTGTATGGACCCTTGGGGTGTTTTTGTTTTCCCTGCTTTTGTGGGTGGGCTTCAACCCTGATATTGCATCGTACCAGTTCGAGGAAAAAGCCCTGTGGATCGACTCCCTGAACATCTACTATCATCTTGGTGTGGATGGTATCAGCCTGTTTCTGGTGCTGCTGACCACCCTGTTGATGCCCATCGTTATTGCGGCGGGATTTTCCGGGGTCACTGATCGCATCAAAGAATACATGATCCACATGCTCATTATCGAAACGGGCATGTTGGGCGCGTTGCTGGCCATTGATGTGTTTTTGTTCTACATTTTCTGGGAAATCATGCTGATTCCCATGTACTTCCTTATCGGCGTATGGGGCGGCACCCGCCGTATATACGCCACCCTTAAATTTGTGCTGTTCACCATGTTCGGCTCCCTGCTGATGCTGGTTGCCTTTCTGTATCTCTACTTCAAATACCAGTTGCATTTTGATGTCTACTCAACGGACTTGCCGGACCTTATAAAGCTGGTGCCGCATTTGAGCCTGTCGGAGCAGATGTGGCTCTTTGGCGGCTTTGCTCTTGCCTTTGGTATCAAGGTTCCCATGTGGCCCTTCCATACATGGCTTCCCGATGCCCATACCGAGGCCCCCACCGGCGGCTCCGTCATCCTTGCGGGCGTCATGCTGAAAATGGGCGGCTACGGTTTCCTGCGCTTTGCCATCCCGTTGTTCCCTCTGGCCATGCATCACCTGGCTCCGGTGCTGGCGGTGCTGGCGGTCATCGGCATTGTATACGGAGCCCTTGTCTGCATTGTCCAGCCGGATATGAAACGTCTGATTGCCTATTCATCGGTCAGCCATCTTGGCTTTATCATGCTGGGCGTTGCCGCCATGAGTGTACGCGCCCTTGAAGGCTCTGTATACCAAATGCTGAACCACGGCGTTTCCACCGGCGCACTCTTCCTTTTGGTGGGCATTATTTACGAGCGACGACATACCCGTGAGATCAAAGACTACGGCGGCATTGCAAAGGTTATGCCCGCCTATGCCACGCTGTTTATGATTACCGCACTGGCCAGCATCGGCCTGCCGGGGCTCAACGGCTTTGTGGGCGAGTTCCTGATTCTCATGGGGACCTTTACCTCTCCGGCTTTGAACTTTGGCTGGCTGTTTACGGTCATCGCCTCTACCGGGGTCATTTTTGCAGCCGTGTACCTGCTGTGGATGTATCAGCGGGTTATGTTCGGGCCGCTTGATAACGAAAAAAACAAAGACCTGAAGGATCTCAATCCCCGGGAATGGGGATATCTTATGCCGCTGGTGATTCTCATGTTTGTGATGGGTATTATGCCTAATATTTTCCTCGCCCCCATGGAACCATCGGTCAAACAACTGACCTTTGATTACTACGATGCGGTGGAAAAAGCCGGTGGTGTTATTGCAATCAAGCATAACGAACCACAGGAACAACCTGAAAAGCCCAAACCGAAGCCCGCACCAGCCCGAAAACTTAACATCAGAAAAGGTGTGCAGTCCTCCGGGTATGTGACGATTCCGGGTTCCGGCAAGAAAGTGAACATCAAATCACTAAAGGCAGCACCACGGGTGCCGCAGCTTAAAGGCGTTCAGGCCAAACCGCCATCGGTCCAACCCCGCCCGGCGAAACCGGTCAAACAGCAGGGAGGGACACAATGATTACCGTTACCCCCATCGATCTGCTGCATGCCCTGCCCCTGATGGTCATCGCCCTGTTTACGGTGGTGGTGGTTTTAGCGGACGCCTTTTCCCCAAAGGAAGCTGACCGCAGCTTTACCGGATATCTGGCTTTGGCGGGGATCATCATCGCCGCAGGCATTGACGCCCTGATGTGGGCGCACAGCGACACCCTGGGCCATCCCCTGTTTGCTGGTATGGCTGTGCATGACCGGTACGCTATATTCCTTAACATGGTCTTTTATATCGGCGCGGCAGCGGTCACATTATCGGCCATCGGCTACTTTAAGGAACAGC
>Ga0070729_10002857_pt1 | contig 21286 bp, 11 predicted proteins | sample tdDd472_FD_66725 | JGI IMG/M metagenome (GOLD analysis project Ga0070729, IMG submission 66725) | Marine sediment microbial communities from the Atlantic coast under amendment with organic carbon and nitrate - tdDd47.2 | ecosystem: Environmental > Aquatic > Marine > Coastal > Sediment | place... | reverse complement strand
GACCCCCACGGCAACACCGTGCTCCAGGGCCCCCCTGGCTCCGCCTCCGGCGCCTTCGACCCCAACGGAAACACCGTGCTCCAAGGGACCCCGCCGCAGCGGGGGGCTTCGGACTCCCAGCGCATGTTCGACAGCTCGGTCAGCGCGCTGCCCCAGGTCGGCGAGCGGATCGAGGGCGGCTACACGATCCAGGCGCTCCTCGGCCAGGGCGGCATGGGCGCGGTCTACCGCGGCGTCGACGAGGCGGGGAAGCCCGTCGCGCTGAAGTTCATTCTCCCCAACCGCGACCCCAGCGGCGCCATGGGCCTGCGCTTCCAGCGCGAGGCCCAGGCCATGGCCCGGATCGGCAAGGTCCCCGGGATCGTGCCCGTGCACCGCGCGGGCACCCACGGCGGCTGCGCCTACATGGTCATGGGGCTGATCGACGGCCGCGACCTGATGCAGCAGGTCAAGGCGGACGGCGCCCTGACCGTCGAAGACGCGCTGGACCTGATGGCCAAGGTCGCGGACTCGATCCACGGCTGCCACGAGCACCAGGTGCTGCACCGGGACCTCAAGCCCGCCAACGTACTCGTCCGCGCCGAAGACGGCGAGCCCTTCGTCACCGACTTCGGCCTGGCGCTGATCGACGGCGACAGCGCCCCGGTCGACCGGCTGACCAAGACCGGCGAGCTGATGGGCACCCCGGCGTTCATGCCCCCGGAGCAGGCCGACGGCAACAAGGACTTGATCGGGCCGTGCTCCGATATCTACAGCCTCGGGGCGCTGCTGTTCTACCTGGTGTGCGGGCGCCCGCCCTTCGAGGGCAAGAACCTGCAGATCCTGCACGCGCTGTTCAAGAAGGACCCGCCGCCCCTGGCCGAGGCCCGCGGGCGCCCGGTGCCCCCCGACCTGCAGCTGATCGTCTCCAAGGCCATGGCCAAGGAGCCCACCAGCCGCTACGCCACCGCCGGCGAGCTGGCCGCGGACCTGCGCCGGCTGCGCAACGGCGAGCCGGTCACCGCCCGCGCGCCGGGCGGCTGGGAGCGCTTCCGTTGGCGCCTGCGCCAACGCGACCCCCGCGCGGTGGGTGCCCTGGCGCTGGCGCTGGCCCTGCCCGTCGTGCTCGTGTTCTCGGCCGCGCTCTACCTGGGCGCAGACGACCCGCAGACGTCCTTCCGCGACCACGTCGCCTCGCTCTCGCTGAAGCTCGACGAGCAGGCCTTCCCGGACGAGCCGTCGCCCGGCACCCCGCCCCTGGAGCTGACCGCGCTGAAGGCCCTCGCTCAGACCACCAGGTCGCTGGGCGAGGCGATAAGCCCGCCCGACCCCGCGGACGGCGACGACCTCTCTCAGCGCCTGGAGGGCCTCCGGGCGCGGCTCGCGCGCGCCCCCCCCCAGGGTGAGCAAGCGCAACTCGACGCGCTAATCCCGGTGCTGCGGGTGGCCCTCGAGCTCGGCAGCCCCCGCTACGCGGACCGACCCCTGGCCCAGGCTTGGGAGTTCGGCGAGGGCGACCCCCGGGGCGACGTCCTCGCCGCGCTGGCCCTGCTGGGCTATGGCCTCGACGCCAACCAGGTGGGGCCTGCCACCCTGGAGGCGTTCAGGCCAACCCCAGAGGGGCAGCAGTCGACCCTCCAGGCTCAGGCGCGCGAGGTGCTGACCGCGGCCGACTCCCTGCCAGGGAGGTGGGGGGGGGTCGCGCGGACCCTCGCCCGTGAGATGCAGCGGCTCGAGGTGAGGGTGCGAGATCGGGTCACCGCGGACTACCAGGGAGAGGCCCGCGCGAGCGAGGAGGGGGCGACACCCGAGCACTGGAAAGCCCGCGAGCGAGTCGCCCTCCACCTGGAGCGCATGTCCGAGCTCGAGGAGGTGTTGGAGGGCCTGCTCGAGGACCAGAACTTCACCACGCTGATGGAGAACTCCGAGAGGCTGGCGACCGTCTACGAGGTCTTGAATCAGGACCCGCTCGGCGCGGTGGACCCCAAGCTGGACGCCGCGGCCGAGCGCCTGTTCGCGTTCATGAGCGACAACGCCGAGGGATTCCGGGTCGTCGACGCGCAGCTCGTGGGCAAGTTCGCGCGCGACTACGCCCGCAGCTGGGGCGGACTCATGAACCCACCCTTCGCGGTGATCAAGGAATACCGCGCCTGGATGCTCCAGCGGCACATGTCGGGAGAGCGCCTCAGCGTCGAGGACTTGCTGGTCTCGATTCGCCTCGGCTCGGAGTTCGGCTCGATGCTCAAGGGCGCGGCCGACCGCTACCTGCCGCTGCTCGAGGACTACCCCGAGCACGAACGCGACGGCGACTTCTACTTCCTCTGGGGCATGTTCCTCGACCTGCTCGACGAGGACGACGAGACCAACGCCGAGCGCCAGGAGGTGCTGGAATACTACGCCGACGCCCTCGGCGACGCGCTGAGCGACAGGGAGCGCGCGCGGCTGGGGATCCAGGGCGAGCGAAAGCGGCTCGCCGCTCCCCTGAGCCCGATCTGGGTCGACCAGGTCAAGCTGCGGGTCTACCACCAGGCGATCCGGCTCGCCTTCCGCCGCTACCGCGAGGCCCTCCTCAAGAGCGAGCGCGACCCCGCCTTCGACATGCAGGAGGCCTACGCGACCTTCGCCAACGGGGTGTGGGCGCTGGAGCGCTTCTCGCGCCAGACGCAGGAGAGCGACCTGATCCGGCTCAACCCGATCCGGCTGATCCGGTCCATGGGGCGCGCGATCGCCGACATGCGCTGGGTGACCCAGTTCCTCCCCCCGAGCCACGGGCTGCGCAGGCTCTACCAGGCGCGCTTCGTCCAGCTCACGGATTCGGCGCAGCGGGTCATTCGCCAGCTGGTGAAGCGGCTCGAGACCAACGCGACCCAGGGCAAGGTCAGCGAGACCGAGGACCTCTGGACCGCGGCCGCCTCGCCGGCGCAGACCGTACGGGTGATCACCTCCTTCACCCGCGAGGAGGTCATGTTCCTCAACTTCTACGGCAGCGCCGACGAAGCGCTGCGGCGCATGCACGAGCAGCTCTCCAGCCTGCGCGACGTGTTCCCCGGGAACTACCCCTACCACCTCGCCGAGCAGGCGTGGGGGCAGGCGCGCTTCTGCGAGCGGCCCGAGCTGGCGCGGGCGGTCGCCACCCACGCGCTCGAAGCCCAGCTCCCTGGCCTCGACGACGAGCGCGAGAAGGGCCTCCAGGCCCGCGACCGGTTCCGCGCCTGGTTCGCGGCCGAGTCCTTGCAGCGGGGCGACGTCGACGCGGCCAAGGCGTGGTTGGAGGCCACCATCGAGGCGGACCGCTTCAACGACCCGTTCTGGCCCGACGAGCTCCTGCAGCAGCTGGGCACCACCCGGGCCGAGGTCAAAGCCCGGCTGAGCGGACGCTGACCGTGGAGCAGCGAATCGGCCCCTACGTGATCGAGGACGAGCTCGGCCGCGGCGGCATGGGGGTGGTCTACCTCGCGCGCGACCCGGGGCTGGGGCGACGGGTCGCGCTCAAGGTCCTCCGCCGCAGCTCACCCAAGGCCCGGCAGCGCCTGCTGATCGAGGCGCGCGCCTCCGCCGCGATCCGCCACCCGAACGTGGTCCACGTCCACGACGTGCGCGAGCTGGAGGGGAGCCTGGTGCTGGTCATGGACTACGTCGAGGGCACGAACCTCGGCCAGCGGCTGGCCACCCAGGGGACGATCCCGCCCCTGGAGGCGGCGCGCCTGGCGACGGACCTCGCCCGCGCCCTGGCGGCCGGTCACGGGCGGCGGATCCTGCACCGCGACGTGAAGCCCGACAACGTCTTGCTCCGCGCTCACGACGGGTCCGCGCTGCTCACCGACTTCGGCCTCGCCAAGTTCCAGGACGAGGCCCAGGGCATGACCCAGAGCGGGACGTTGATGGGCACACCCCTCTACGCCTCGCCCGAGCAGCTCACCGCGCAACCCCTCGACGCGCGCAGCGACGTCTACAGCCTGGGGGCGCTGCTCTACACCATGCTCACCGGCGAGCCACCGATCAGCGGGGACTCGCTGGTGCAGATCGTGGCCAAGGTGTGCGGGGAGGAGCCCCCGCCCCCGTCGAGCAGGCGCCCCGACGTGCCCCCCTGGCTGGACGCGATCTGCCTCCAGTGCCTGGCCAAGGACCCGGCTGACCGCTTCCCCAGCGCCGGAGCCCTGGCCCAGGCGCTGCAGCATGGCGCCCAGGCCCCGCAGTCCACGGTCTCGCGCGCGACGCCGGTCTTCCGCCCGGGGAAGCTGACCGTAGCGGCGCTGATCGCCTGCGGGCTGGTGGTGATCGGAGTCGGGGCGGCGGTCGGGCTCGGGGGTCGCGCGGTTCGCGACGACTCGCGGCTGACGGCGCTGCTCGAGCCGCCCTCGGAGCACCGCCCGCTGGACCTCTCGCTCCCCGCCTGGACGCGGCGCGGGGTCGACGACGCGGACCCCCGCCTGAGCACCCACGTCGCGGCCCGCACGGCCTTGCTCGCGGGCGACGCCCCCCCCGCGGGAGAGGGCCCCGACCTGGAGCTGCTGCACGCCCTGGGGCAGCTCGGCTGGGGACACGCGCCCCTGAGCCCCGACCCCGAGGGCTGGGCCAGCGCGCGCGCTCAGCTGGAGCGGATCGCCGAGGGCCCACCCGCCGACCCCTGGAGCGCGTGGGCCTCAGCCGGCGCCGCCCGCGCGCTGGACGAGCTCGAGGCCCTCGACCGGCGGGTGCTGGCCGCCGTCGACGCCCGCGCGCGGGGCCACGACTCGACCCCCGTGCGCGCCTCCCCCTGGAGCTCGCTCGAGCGCGCGCAAACGAGGCGCGCGACCCGCGCCCGGGGGCTGGAGCTGCTGCGCGAGCTGCGCGCCAGCACCCCCCCGCAGGACGAGCTGACCCCCGCGGTGGGCAAGGAGGTGGTGCGGATCCTCGAGCGTCTGCTCAGCGACACCCGCGCCACCACCCCCGCCGAGCGCGAGGAGTTCGTCGCCTGGTTGCGCCTGCTGGTGGCCCGCGAAGGCGAGCCGCGGAGCTGGGAGGAGTATTACGGAGTCCTCCCGCAGGTGATCGGCGCGATTGGCCCACGGGTCGTCCTCAGCGAGCTGCCCGACGAGGTGCGCCTCGGGCTCTGGGCGGCGGTCGACGTGGTCAACGCCGGGTTCGTGCTCGCCGATATCGAGCCCTCCGACGACTTCGTGCTCCTCGGTCCCCGGGTCGGGCTCTGGCCCGAAGATCGCCTGCTGCGCATGCGGGACGACCTCGTCGAGTCCTACGGCGCCATGGAGCAGAAGACCGGCGAGCACGCGCTGGCGCTGTTCGTGCAGGTCAAGAGCGACCTCAACGCAGGGTGGTCGAAGGAGGTCGGCGTGAGTCGGATCCTGGACCTGATCGCGGCGACCCTCGGCGACGACCTCCCCCCCGCCTGGCGCGAGGAGCTGGAGATCCCTCCCAGCCCGCCCCTCGCGCAGCCCGTCTCACCCTGCTGGGTGCCCTACCTCCGCTTCCGCGTGCTCTCGGCCGCGTGCCGGCGGGACCTCATGAGCAAGCGAGAGCTCTCCCCTCAGCGCCTCGACTTCTACCTGGAGGCGTTTCGCGAGTCCCTCGACGCGACCCGGCGCTCGGGGGTCGAGCCCAGGCTGGCGTTGATCGACGCGCCCAAGGAGGGCGCCAACGCCTTGGCCGGCCTGGCTGATGCGCACCCCGATCACGCTCCGCGGCTGAACGAGCTCGCCGAGAAGCTCTGGGCCCAGGCCCACGCCGACGTGCTCGAGGCCGTCGGCGACCCGAGCCGGGTGCTCGAGTCGCAGCAGCCGGAGCTGCGCGAGCAGCTGCTCGAGGTGACCGTCGCGCTGACTCGCTGGTGGGTCGAGGCCGGGGAGCTCGAGCAGGCCCGGGAGCTGGTGGACGCCACCCTCGAGGCCTGGGAGCTGTGGGACCCGGTGACGGTGCTCCCGGCCCTCGACTGCTGGATCCTCGCCCTCAGCGGCGATCCCGAGGCCCTCGCCGCCTGCGAGCGCGAGCGCGCGCGCCTGGCGGGGCTACCCACGGGCTCGGCGATCCGCCCGAGCACCTTCCGCCAGCAGAAGGCCCAGGCCGAGGCGCTGCTGCTGGCCGCCGAGTTGTGGGCGCTGCTCGACGCCGGGGAGCTGGAGGCCGCCGAGGCCCGCGCTCAGCAGGAGGCGGAGGCCGCAACCCAGCCCCTGGTCGAGGTCCACCTGGCCCTCAAGCGGCTACGGCAGGAACAGCGACGGCGCTAGGCTCGGCCGCCCGCCACTGCGCGGCACGTCCAGCGCGCAGCAGCGACACCAGGTAGCACCAGCAGGCGAGGGCAATGCACACGTGCATCAGCTCGTGGGCTTCGAACACCCGCGCCCAGAGGCTCGGCCACTGCAGCGCGTCGATCGCGCCTCCCGCGGTCGCGAGCAGGCCCCCCAGGAGCACGCCACCCGCCGGCCCCCACATGCCGTGGGTCCGCGCCGACTGCAACCACAAGGGGAACCCCAACCAACCCATGCCCACGTAGAGCACGGGGCAGATCCAGGGGTTGAGCTGAGAGAGCGAGGTCAGCTCGAGCACGACGCCGCCGCTGGCCACCGCCCACACCGCGAGCAGGTAGCGGGGCTGCCAGCGGCAGAGGGTGCTCATGACCGCGGTGAAGCTCCCCGCCAGGGCCAGCCAAATCGTGGCGTGGTCGAGGTGCCAGAACAGGTGGCGGGCCGCCGAGGCGTTGGGCTGCGCGTGGTAGATCGCGCTGCAGGCCAGCTGCAGGCCCCCGCAGGCGAACCCCACCCTCAGCCCGAGGTCGCGCCGCAGCTCGCCCGAGCGCACCCCCCGCGCCAGCCACAGGCCCAGCATCAGGGTCAAGCACCCCAGCAGGTGGCTAATGCTGCTCAGGGGGTCTTGCAGCGCGAGGAAGGGGATCAGGTCACGTTCCATGGGTCGCAGGATTGTTCGGCCAGGCGTGGGGATCGTCAACCGCGACGGGGTCGGCATTGCGCGAGCCGGCCCGGGCGTCAAGACTGCAGGCATGAAGCGTCTCCCCCTCCTCGGCTTCGCCCTGACCGCGCTGGCCGCCCCGTCCCTGGCCGCGGACGTGCTGAGCTGGGAGGAGGCGCCGCCCACGATCTACACCCTGGAGGTCGAGCTCCCCGCCAAGCCGCCCCAGTTCGCCCAGGCGCTTCAACCCAAGCTCGTGGTCGACGCGACCCGCTTCCTCGACGGGCGCGTCCCCCGGGCGCCGATTCAGTCGCTGAGCGACCTGGTGTGGCACCACGCCCTGCTGCTGCCCGCCGAGACCCTCCCCCGCCGCAAGGGCAAGCCCAGCGCCCACGAGGCGCTGCTGACCTTCACCCCCAGCGCCAAGGTCCAGGCCCGCGAACAGCACCTGGTGACGCGCAAGGGTAAGGGTCTGGCGGTGATCGTGAGCCAGGTCCGACTGAGCTCCCAGGCTCAGGCCCTGGGCTGGACCCAGGCCAACCTCGACGTCGAGCGGGTGTTCGACCCCGAGACCAAGCGGCTGGAGGCCTGCAGCTTCCGCCTCACGACGGTGGCCAACGGGACACCGTCGGTGTGGAGCGGGACGATCGCCGCGGGCGAGGCCTTCGACCTCGACCCCCAGCGCTTCGCGGCGCGGGTCGAGGAGGCGATCGGCAAGGGGCGCGCGGCGCTGTTGAAGCTGCTCCCCCAGGCCCGCGCCAGCGGCGGCCACAACCTGGGTCGCACCGCGCTGGCGTGCTTCGCGCTCCTCCGCAGCGGGGTCCCCCCCGCCGAGCTCGACGCGCACTTCGGCTGGATGGCCAAGCAGCCCCTCGACCACACCTACTCGGTGGCGCTCTACGTCATGGCCCTCGAGGCGCGCAGCGTGCAGCGCAGCACCCTGCCCCCCGGCGACGAGGTGCGCAGCGTGACCCGCTTCGACCGCGGCGACCCGGACGAGCGCGACCTCGCGGAGATCAAGCGGGCCACGGCCTGGCTGCTGGCGGCCCGCAAGCAAGGCGAGGGCTGGTGGAGCTACAGCGGGCACAGCGACCTCGGCCCCCTGGGCCACGACGGCAAGGCCAAGGCCACGGCTGGCGACCGCTCCAACTCTCAGTTCGCGGTCCTGGCCCTGCACTCCGCGGCGGCGAGCGGGGTCGAGATCCCGCCGGCGGTGTGGTTGGAGATCCTCGACGAGCACGAGCGCGCCCAGGAGAAGAAAGGGGACCCCGGCTCGCTCGCGGGGAGCGAATACGCGCGGCACTCGGTGTTCCATACCGGAGACGAAGGTGGAGCGTCGAGCGAAGAGGAGGGGACCAAGGTCCGCAAGCCGCGCCCCGGCGAGGAGACCCAAGCCGGAGCTCAGCGGCGTGGCTGGTCCTACGGTTGCCGGCGGGCGGCCGGCAACGGCAGCGCCTACGGCTCGATGACCGCCGCCGGGCTCTCCAGCCTGGCGGTGGCTCGCGAAGCCCTGGCCCACGAGAAGCAACTCCCCCCCAAGCTCGATCAGCAGGCTCGGACCAACCTCCGCGACGGGCTCGCCTGGATGGCGCACCGCTTCGACGCCTCTCGCAACCCGGGGCGCGCGGCCAGCAGCTGGTATTTCTACTACCTCTACAGCATCGAGAAGGCCATGGACCTGGTCGGGGTCGAGCGGTTGGGGCGCTTCCCCTGGTGGCGCATGGGCGCGATCGAGCTGCTCAGCCGACAGGACGCGACCGACGGCAGCTGGACCAAGCGCCTGGAGGACACGTCCTTCGCGCTGCTGTTCCTCAACCGCGCGACCCTCCCGGCCAAGCTGGAGATCGCCGAGGTGGGCCGGGTCATGACCGGCGGCGCCCAGGCCTGGGACGCGGTGGTGATCGAGGACCTCGGCCGCGTGCGCGCGAGCGAGGTCCTGCGCTCGCTGAAGACCGTGCCCCGGGGCGAGCTCAGGCAACGGCTGAAGCTGGCCAAGCAGTGCCTCGAGCTCGCGCGGTCCGACGTCCAGGGACGACTCCTGGCCGAGCTGCCCGCGCTGCTCGAGCACCGAGACAAGAACGTGAAGCGCTTCGCCAAGCGCGCGGCCCGCGACCTGGTCCGCACCGACGACCCCGACGAGCTGCGCGCCCTCGGCGCGCGCTTCACCGAGCTCGAGGCCTGGGCCCGCGAGCGCGACTACGCCCAGATCCCGGCCCTCGTCGCGCAGCTCGGGGAGCGGGCCCCCGACCTCCTGCGCACCGAGCAGCTGCGCGTGGCGGGGGCGCTGCGCGCGGTGGAGGCCGTCGACGTGCTCCTGCCCACGCTCGACGAGCGCGAAAGGGCCGCCCGCCAGGCGAGCTGGCGAATCCTACGGGGGCTCCTGGGAGGCGGGCTGGAGTTCGACCCGGGTGGGCCTGCGCGGCTCCGGGGCGAGCAGCTCGCCGGGATCCAAACGTGGTGGGAGCAGAACAAGGCCGGGACGCTCCAGCAGGCCCAGATCCAGCGCGCCGTCGAAGACCTCGGGCGCCCCCAGCGAGCCGCGGCTGCGGAGGAGGCGCTCCGTGGCTTCGGCAAGCCGGCCCTGCGGCCCCTGGTCGACGCGCTGCGGGTCGAGGCGAGCAGGGCGCGGGCGCATGCGCTGCTGCAGGCGATCAGCGGCAAGACGCTGCCCCCGGAGCCGGAGGCCTGGCTCGAGGCGCTCGGGGCCGGATAGGACCCTAAACCCTGGCCCCTCGGTGGTTCCAAAAGGGAACATCCAGGCCCTCAGTTTTTCGGAACTCGTTGTCTCCCAAGTGCGCAAGTCGCACAGCGCAGGGGATGGACCACCCGTTGCAGTGCTCTGCCCAGGAGAGCAAGGCCCAGAGGCTTGCAACGAGGGAGCCCCCATGTCGTCCACCCGGTTTCTGTCCACTGCTCTGATTCTGCCCCTGGTGCTCCTGCTACCCCTGGGGTGCTCGAGCAAGAAGCGGCGTAACTCTTCGTCCACCACCGCGGCGGCGACGAGCAACACCAACGGCAGCACCAACAGCTCGTCCAACACGAACCCCGTGAGCTCGACCCCGAGCAACCCGGTCTCGAACACCCCCATGCCCCTCGGCGGCACCGGCGTGTTCACCGACGGGTCCGGCCTCTTGCCGGCCTCGGCCGAGGACGACTGGGCGGTCGCCGCGGGTGACGTGGACGGCGACGGCGACGCCGATCTGCTGCTGGCCGCCAACGGCGGCGTCCCGCGGCTGCTGATCAATCAGGGCGCGACGGGCTTCGTCGCAGGCGCCTTCCCCGCCGTGACCATGGCCGCCACCGACGCCGCCCTGGTCGACATGAACAACGACGGCAACCTGGACGCGGTGATCGCGGCCAACTTCGAGCCGGTGCGCGTGTTTCGGGGTGACGGGGCCGGCGGGTTCACCCTCCTCGGCGAGTTCCCCGCGGTCAACGACGCCCTGGTCTACAAGATCGCGGTCGGCGACGTGGACGGGGACAACGACCCCGACGTGTTCCTCGCCCGGGCCGGGCAGAACACGACCACCCAGGGCGCGGACCTGCTGCTGCTCAACGACGGCACCGGCGTGCTGGCCGACGCCCCCGCGGGCGCGCTCCCGGCGCTGACCGAGGACTCCCTCGGCGTGACCCTCTTCGACCTCGACAACGACGGTGACCTCGACGTCTACCTGGCCAACTTCGGCGTCGAGGACCGGGTCTACGTCAACGACGGCGCCGGGACCTTCACCGACGCCAGCGCGCTGGCGCTCCCCGCCGGCGTCACCGTCGGCGGCGCGACCGCGGTCACCGCGGGCGACGTCAACGGCGACGGCTTCGCCGACGTGATCGTGGCCAACGAGGGCCTGGCGGCCGGCGGCAACCCGCCCGCCGGCGAGGCGAACTACCTGCTGCTCAACGACGGCGCTGGCCGCCTGCAAGACGGGAGCCTGCTGCTGCCGGCCGACGCCGACGCGAGCTTCGACGTCGCCCTGGTCGACGTGAACGGCGACAACGCCCTCGACCTCTTCGTCGCCAACCTGCGCTCCGTGCAGCGGATCTACCTCAACAGCGGCACCGGGGTGTTCAGCGACGCCACCGCGGCGAACTTCCCCGCGGCCAACGTCAGCGGTGACTCGTTCAGCCTCGCCACCGGCGACTTCAACGCCGACCGCGCGATCGACGTGCTGTTCATTCGCCGCCAGGCGACGCCGCTCTTGTTCCTCAACACGCCGCGCTAGCGCGGCTGCCCTCGACCGGGGAACGACGAGGCCGAGCCGCCGCTCGGCCTCGTCCGTTGGTTGATCCTCCGACTCGCTACGGAACCGCTTGCGGCGCCGGGTCCACCCACTAGATTGGGCGGTCCCATGAGCAGTGGCCGCCACCCCGACGCCTTCCACGACCCCTCGATCCAGGGGAGCGAGTTCGATCGCCAGGCCCAGCACCGGCGAGCACGAAAGCTACGGCGTCGGGTGCGGCACGCGATCGGCGAGGTGCTCCTGCGCTGGTTCGTGTGGGTCGTCCCCCCGCTCTACTACGCGCTGTGCTGGCTGATCAACGCCAGCTGCGAGGTCGACGACGAGCTGCAGCCCCCGCTGCTGGAGAGCATCGCCCGCCACGACCACGTGGTCGCCGTGCTCTGGCACCAGGAGGTGGTCACCGTCGCCTTCAACAACCGCGACCTCGGCGGGCACACCCTCGCGAGCACCGGGAGCTTCGGGCGGGTGATCACGGCGCTCCTCGAATACTGCAACTTCACCGTGTTCCGCGGGGGCTCGTCCAAGGGCAAGCGGCGCAAGCGGCGCGTGCTCCCGGCCATGATCCACCACATGCGGAGGACCAAGCGCGTGATCTACGGGATCACCGTCGACGGCAGTCACGGGCCCGCGTTTCGCATGAAGCCCGGCGGCGTGGCGATCGCCCGCGCGTGCCGCGCTCCGCTCTACGTGGTTCGCTGGTCGTATTCCCGCCGCTTCACCTTCAACACCTGGGACCGGACGGTGCTTCCCCTGCCCTTCGGCAAGCTCAAGGGGCTCGCGGTCGGGCCCTACTGGATCGACCCCGACTCGAGCATCGAGGAGGTCGAGCGCTTCACCCGCCACCTGGAGGAGGAGCTGCTCGAGTGCTGCTACCGCGCCGAGCGTGAAGCAGGGATCGAGCACCCGGACTGCCTGGCCCAGGCGCCGGAGGGTTGGGTGCCTCGCTGGCGGCTCGGCGCCATCGGGTGCAAGTTCGGCCCCCACGACCTCGACCCCGACAACCCGCCCCCCTGGGCGTGGACCCCGGCCGACAGCGAGGCTGAGCAGCGCAAGCGCGAGGCCCGCCGGACCTGATCGCCCCGACGGCGAGGGGGTCGCGCCGCTGCTACAACCGGGTCATGCGGATCGCCCTCGCCCTGTTGCTGCTCACGCTCGGCGTATCCTCCGGCCAGGAGGCCGCTGCGATCCCCGATCGCCTGATGTGGGGCCGGATCTCCATGGACGGCGCCGTCGAGCGCTGGCGCGAGCTCGAGGTCGACCCCGCCCGCGCCGCCGAGCTGACCCGCGCCTGGCGAGGGGCTCGCGACGGGGAGCCCGGCCGCTCCCAGATCAAGCTCAGCGACGCCGCCCGTCGGCACACCCAGCTCGTGATCGACGTCCCCCGCGAACCGGCAGCCGACGGCCGCTACGGGGTGTTGATCAGCCTCCACGGGTTGGGCCGCGACTGGCGCGCGATCCTCGGCCCCGCGCGCGGGATCGCCGGCGAGCACATGATCGTGGTCGCCCCCAACGCCCGCCGCCCACCGGCCGACGCTCCCTTCGAGGACCTCGAGCAGCTACCTCTGGGGGTCGCCGAGGAGATTCGCCAGCGCTTCCCCCACTGGTGGACCTACCGCGAAGGCAGCTTCCCCTTACTCGCCCTCGACGTGCTCAAGGCCAGGTACCCGATCGACCCCGACCGGGTGTTGATCTTCGGCTACAGCATGGGCAGCTTCGGCGCCGCGAACATTGCGCTGCGCTACCCCGACCGCTTCGCCGGGGCGATCCTGATGGCCGGCGGGCTCTCGCGGCAGGAATACGTCACCGGACGCGACGCGCGCACGCGCTCGCTGCTAGGCAACGCCACCCTCCTGCCAATGTTCCTCGCCCACCAATCCGGCGACGACGTGGTTCCGGTTCAGTTCGCGCGCTGGACCTTGGAGGACCTGCGCGCCCTCGGCCTCCAGACCCGCTACCTCGAGCACGAGACCCGCGGCCATGGCCTCGCGCTCGAGCCAAAGGAGCTGCGAGAGCTCAAGCAGTGGGTGTCCGAGCGACGCCGCGAGCCCCACCCCAAGCGGATCGAACACACGTCGCTGGGGACCTACCACGGCTGGGCCTACTGGCTGCGGGCCTCGAAGCTGGCTGGGGACGCCGGCTCGTTCACGGCCGAGGTGGGCGACGCCAACCGCGTCACGATCACCAGCAAGGGGGTCGCCGAGCTCGTGCTCTACCTCGACCCCGAGCTGATCGACCCGACCCAGCCGCTGAAGCTGACGGTCAACGGGGAAGCCGTTGCCGCTGGCGTCGCGGAGCCGACCCTGCGCGCAGTGGTCGAGTCGTGGGTCCTGCGACGCGATACGACGTTGGTCTTCGACCGCGCCCTACGGATCGACGTCGAGGCCAAGACCGCGGCCCCGCTGCGCTAGGCCCCGTTCGCCGAGCCGGCGAGCTGCTCGCGGACGACGTCCAGCGCCTCGCGCGGGGTGGGCCTGCGGGCGGCGCCCCACAGGTTCAGCATGCTCGGCTGCTGCACGAAGGTGTAGAGCGGCTGCTCGCCCTTGTAGACGAGGACCGCCGGCTGAATGAAGCCGTCCTGGTAGCTCCAGGCCTTGGGGTGCTTGCGCGAGATCGGGATCCCGTAGCGGTCGGCGACGGCGTGGTCCTCGTCGGAGAGCAACGGGAACGGGATCGCCAACTTCTGCTGGAAGCGCCGGTTGGACTCCGGGCTATCCGCCGAGATCAAGAGCGGCTGGATCCCCAGCTCCTCGTACTCGGCGGCGAGCTCCTTCATGCCCTCGACCTGAGAGCGACAAAACGGTCACCAATAGCCGCGGTAGAAGAACAGCAGCGGCGTGTGCGCCGCCCGCCAGGTCGCGTCGAAGCTGAACGGCTCTTCGCTCTCCCGGGGGAGGGTGAAGTCGAAGGGCCCGCGGGTCTCGACGTTGTGCGCGACGCTCACATGTTCTCCGTGAGGTTCTCGAGCAGGGCCCGCGGGCTGAGGAAGAGCACCCACGCCGCGTTGGCGAAGTTGATCGCGTCCCAGTTGTTGAGCTTCACCGGGTCGTCGCCCTTCTCGAGCACGCGCCCGTTGACCTCGGTTCCGTTGGAGCTGCCGGTGTCGCTCAGCAGCCAGCGCTCGCCCTGGCGGGTGAGCTTGGCGTGCCACTTGGAGATCGCGTCCTTGCGCAAGGTCACGTCGGCCTTGCTGGTGCGACCGATGGTGATCTCGGGCTGGTCCACGAGGGGGAAGGCCAGGCTCGGCTTCGAGGAGGGCGCCTCGGACTCGCCGCGGGCGTAGCTTACGAGCAGGTAGGGGGTCGAGTGGCGGAGGAGGAAGCGTCGTGAGCCGAGGGCCTCGAGCTCGGCGTAGAGCCGCTTGATCTCGAACTCTTCGACCCGCTGCACCGGCGAGAGCAGCGCCACGAGGTCCTCCGACTCGGCGAAGGCAAAGCGCCGCCCGCCGAACTGCACCGGGATCAGCCCCGGGAGCTCTGCGCTCTCACCCGGCTCGACGCGCTCGCGGTTGACGAAGGTCCCGTTGGTGGAGCCCAGGTCCTCGAGGTGCCAGGCCTGCCCGTCGCGGACGAAGCGCACGTGCTCGCCGCTGACCGACTCCTCGCCGGGGAGCGGCACGCTGCAGGCCGAGCTGCGCCCGAGGGTCGCGCCGGACTCCAGCGCGAACACCCGGGCCTCGGAGGAGCCCCGGGTACGCTTGAGGTCGAGCAGCAGCTCCTCGTCGAACTCGATCGTCTTGACCGAGGTCGTGGCCCCGTCCTGCGGCTGCTTGGCGAGGCGGTTCATGCCCTGGGGGTCCTGGGTCGGGATCTCGACCAGGAAGGGGCCCGGGGCCAGGTCCGCGAGCCCCTCACGACCCCGTGACTCCACGGTCCGCATGACTTCGCTGACCAAAAACCCGCTGCTCATGACTGCTCCTCCGCCCGCTCCGTCGCGATTATGCCCGCCCAGCGAAAGCGACGCGAGGGCCAGGGCAAGGCCCCTGCGCGTATCAGCGTTGGAGGAAGACGTTCAGACTGCTCGCGCCACGCGCGGCGACGATCAAGTCGTTTCGCCCGTCGCCGTCCACGTCCGAGATCATCGAGCCGATCGGCGAGTTGGCAGTGGCCAGGGTGATCGGCTCCAGGAACAAGTCGGTGAAGTTCACCGTGTCGGTGGGGGTCGGGTTCTGCAGGTAGACGCCGACCACGTTGTTCCCGCCCCAGGGGATCGCGAAGTCGATCAGCCCGTCGTTGTTCAAGTCGCCGAAGGACGGGCTCCCGGGAGAGCCACCGACGGTCAGCGGGATCACGCCCAGGAAGGTGGGCGCGGTGCCGGGGGGAGCTCCGCCGGGCCCCCCCGGGGTCACCGTCAACAGCAGCGCCGCCGTGCCCGAGGTGAAGTCGACGACCACGAAGTCGCGGCTCGCGTTGGGGCCCCCGAGGTCGGCGGACGAGACGCCGATCGGGAGGCCGGCGGCCGCGGGGGTGGCGACCTCCACGAAGTCGCCCTCGCCGGTGAGCGTGTTCTTGCCCGCGTTCCCGTAGAAGATCTGCAAGAAGCTGTTGCCGATACCGCCTGAGTTGCCGATCACGAGGTCGGGGTAGGTGTCGCCGTTGTAGTCGAAGATCGCGACCTCGTTCACGCCGGTGGTCGCGCTGAAGGTGACCCGGATCGGGTTGGCGGTGTCGAACACACCGCCCCCCAGGCCGCGGAAGACCACGACGCCCACCGCCTGGTTCATGCCCAGGACCAGCTCGGGTGCGCCGTTGCCGTCGTCGAGGATGTCTCCGATGGCGCAGTCGAAGCCGATCGGGCGCAGGGGCTCACCTTTGAGCAGGACCGCCGTGGGCCCCGCCGCGTCGGCCAGGGGGTTGCTGCTGATCCCGATCAGCGCGCCGGTGGTCGTCTGCACGGAGGCGACCCCCGAGGTCAGTGTGCTGGGCAAGAGCTGCATCGCGGTCACCAGGTCACCGACTCCGTCCTGGTCGTAGTCGCTGATGTCCATGAAGAACGGCCCGCTCGGCGCCGCCGCCGTGAGCAGCCCGCTGGTGAAGGGCGCGATGGAGAAGTTGTAGCTGCGGATCTGCTGCAGCGAGCCGGCGCTGGGCTGCAGCACGAGCACGCGGTTCTCGTTGGTCAGGCTGACCGTCAGCTCGGGGACGCCGTCGCCCGTGAGGTCGCCGCGCGCGATCTGGAACGGCGAGCCGCCCAACGGAATCGGGAAGAACTGGTCGAGGCTCCCTTGCGCGTTCTGGAGGAACACCGAGACGTCGGAGCTCAGCCCGTTGCCCACCACCACGTCGTTGCGCTTGTCGCCGTTGAAGTCGGCAATGGACATGTCGAAGGGCTGGAACGAGGTCGTGAAGCGGACCGGGTTGGCCGCGGTCAACACCGGGACCGCGACCCCAGGGTTGACCCCGAAGGTCGAGGTCGGCGCGCTCTGTCCCGTGTCGGCGGGGACGTTCCCCGTGTTGCGGTAGAACAGCATTTCGTTGTTGAGCTGCATCGGCACGAGGATGTCGTTGCGCCCGTCCCCGTCGAGGTCGGTGATCGTGGGCCGACCGCACTGAATGTTGGGCAGGTCGACGATCATCGACAGCCGGAAGGGCAACACCCCGGGCACGAGCACCGTCCCGCTGCCCGCGTCGAAGGGCGCGCGGGTGTCGGGGTTGGCTCCTCCGGTGAGGGTGGAGGGCGAGGCGTTGAAGTTCAGCGAGAGCGGCCCCGCGGAGAAGGGGTCGTAGGCGAACACGAACATCTTCTGCGAGAGCTGACTCACGACCACGATGTCCAGGCCGTTGTCGCCGTTGAGGTCGCCGATCGCTACGCCGCGGGTGTCTCCCTGGATCACGGGGAAGCTGTCGATGGCCGCGTCGGGCAGTCCGGAGAGGTAGCCGAGCAGAGGCGCGATCGGGAGCTTCACCCCGTGGTAGGTGCCCGGGGTCACGTCCGCGTTCGCCGCGCCCGCGCCGGCGGTCTGAATGTAGAAGGTCAGCGACATGTCCAGCGCGTTGGCGGTCACGATGTCGGGCAGACCCGCGGGCACGTTGGTCGTGCCGCCGCCGGCGGCCAGGTTCAGGAGGCCGGTCAGCGGCGGGTTCAACCCAAAGCCCGCGAGGGTCGGGCCGAGGACCCCGGCGTGGGCGATGGAGGTGATGTCCGCCACCGCGACCTGCACCGGCCCGGCGCCCATGGGCGTGGGGTCGAGGTAGAAGGGCGTGCCGTAGAGCCCGCCGACCTGCCGCTTGCGCACGACCACGGCGCCGGTGCCGAGGTTCGCGCCCGCGGTGGCCATCGGGGTCTGGATCTGGCTGAAGGCGTGCAGGATCACGAGGTCCGTGCCGCCGTCGTCTCCCGGCAGGTCGAGCTCGACCTCCTCCAGGTCCTGGATCAGCCAGCCGATGAGGTCCGCGCTTGGGAACAGGGGCGCCGGTGGGAGGGCGGGGACTCCGGGCCCAGGGTCGAAGGTCGGCGCGCGGCCCGTCAGCCGCGGCGAAGTCGCCGATTGGTAGGAGACCCCGGCCCCGGTGAAGTTGGGTTGGGTCGCGCCGCCCTCGATGTGCGCCGTGACCTGGTGGGCGGCCACGTTCGCGAGCCCGTTGGGGGCGTCCGCGCCCGCGTTGGCGAGGATCTTGGCGATCCCGCCTCCCGAGGCGGTGTCACCGAACAACCCGGCGTCTGAGGTGGTGAACGACGCGTGGGGCGAGTTGGCGACGATCAGGTCTTCGTCGTTGTCCTGGTCGAAGTCCGTGCGCACGATCTCGCTCGGCGCGAGGGTCTGGTTGAAGAAGGTGTTGGGGTTCACGTCGGAGGCCCCCGGCCCGGGCAAGGCCAGGCGAGGGAAGGTGCCCGCGGTGGTGAACACCTCCTGGGGCGAGCCGAAGTTCAACCCGGTGTTGGCGAGGAGGGTGATCTTGCCGCCGGTGGGATCGCGAGCGGTGGACCCACCCGTGCCCACGAGGCCGGCCTCGGTGACGACGACGTCGACCACGGTGTCGCCGCCGAGCACCGGCGCGGCCACGATCCCGTGGACGTCGGTGTTCATGCTGATCGCTTGCTGGTCGGTGACCGGTCCGTTGCTAATGAAGAACGGGGCCGAGCTGACGGCGAGGGTCGTCGAGCCGTCGGAGATCGTGATCGTGACCCTCACGAGCTTGTTGTTGCCCGAGCCGAGGTCCGTGAAGCTGTCCCACACCGTGTTGACGAGGTTCGCGCCGAAGTTGAGCGGGATCTGCCCCAGGCCCTGGCCACCGACGAGGGTCGCGTTGCCGAAGGTGCCGGCCGTGAGGTCGCTCCACTGCACGCCGACGAGGTTCACGAAGTCGGGGTCCGGGTCCTCGACGCGGTAGCTGAGGGCGACGTTGAACGCGTCGCTCGACGGCTGCACGATCTCCAGCGAGACCGGGGTGTTGTTGACCACCGCGAAGGTGTTCGACACCGCCTCGGTGCCCATTTGGTTGTCGATGGTGTCGATGGGCTGGATCCGGATCTGAACGGAGTTCGCGTTCTGCGCGGGGAAGCTGCCCGCCGAGTTCCAGGTCACGGTGTGCTGCACGCCGCTCGGACTCGAGGCGAGCCCGACGAGGCTCCCGCTGAGGATCTGGCTCGCGGGGATCGTCTGGAACCCGCTGCCGGCGTCGAACTGGAGCACCACGTCGATGAGGTCGCTCTCGTCGTCGGTGAGGGTGAAGGCGATCACGATGTTCTGCGAGAGGTTCCCGCTGAGGTCCGGGATCGAGACCGTGGGCGCCACGTTGGTGTAGACCAGTCCGCTGAAGGTCGTCGAGCCGCCGTTGGGGTTGGTGACCACCAGGTCCACGGGTCCCACGACCGCGACGGGGGGCAGGGTCACACGGAGCTCGCTCGCGCTGACGAACTGGACCTGCGCCGCCACACCGCCCACGCTGGCGGTCGCGTTCGAAGGGAAGTTCGAGCCGGTGACGGTCACGACCTCGCCGCCGGCGTGGCTGCCCTGCAGCGACGACACGCCCAGGACCACGGGCGCGGGGGGGGCGTTGTTGCTGGAGGAGCTCGAGCTCTGGCTCACGATCAGCGCCGCGATCCCGGCCGTGATCCCGCACCCGCTGGTGGTCAGGGCGAGGGCCCCGACGGCGGCGGTGGAGCACAGAAGCGTAAGAGTCCGAGACCACGTCATGCGTGAAGTCCCCCCGGTTCGAAGCTGGAATCGATCAGTCCTCATGGGCCGCCCCCTCACTCGGGGCTTCCCCGGCGTCCTCGTCCCCCGCGGCGGGGTCGCCCCTCGGCACCTGGAGGGTAAAGGAGCGCTCCAACGCGCCCTCACCGTACGGCCGCTGAGGCTGGCCAAAGTAGGCCGACTCCGCGATCGCCTTGTCGCGGACGTAGGCGGCGAGCTCTTCGTGGTCGACGACCCCGTTCTCGTCGCGGTCCGCCGCGCCCCGCAGCCCGGCGACGAAGTGGTAGCCGAACAGCGACGCGCCCAGGTGCTCCGAGGCCATCAGCGTCGACTGCGGGGTGGTCGAGAGCAGCGCGTAGCCGCCCAGCGCCTCCGCGAGCGCCTTCCCGTCGACCCCCGCGGCGGGGGGCTCGACCCCAGAGCGCACCGAGCGCCCCTGCCCGTCGAAGCCGCAGTCGAGGACGACCACCTTCTCCCCCGCCAGCGGCGCGAGCAGCTCGCCTAGCTCGCCGAGGGTCAACGCCTCGGCTCCCTCGGTCTGGTTGAGGAGGATCGCCGCCTGACCGTCGGGTTGCCGCGTGCCGTAGCCCGCGAAGTAGAGGATCAGCTGGTCGTCGGGGCGCATGCGCCCGCCGAGCTCCTTGACCGTCGCGCTCAGCTTCTCGCGGGTCGCGTCGCTGCCGATCAGCTGGTAGACCGCGCGCTGCGCGAGTCCGTTGCCCTGCAGCGGATCGCAGAGGGTGCTGGCCACGGCGCGCGCGTCGTCGGCGGCGTAAGGCAAGGAGGGGTAGCGCACGTTGTCCTGGTAGTGGGAGATCCCCACCACGAGGGCCAGGGTCTTGCGCATGCTGTCGCGCACGTCGGGGCGATTCAGCCGCTCGTGGAACTCCTCGCGCAGCTGAGCCCCCAGCGCGCGCCCGAGCTGCGCGCGGGCCGCCGGCAGCAGGTTGCCCGCGATCTGGCGCCAGTTGTCGGCGTCATTGAAGGGGGTGATGAAGCCGAAGAAGTGCCAGCCGCGATCGAACTCGTCGAAGCTGCCCGAGACCTTGACCGGGATCACCGACTGGTGCAGCAGCTGGCTCGAGTCGACGCTGCGCACGCTGACCTCGGCGTCGAAGGTCAGCGAGTAGTCCTCGTGCGCGACGAACCAAGCGGGGACCATCCAGATCACCCAGTTGATGATGTTCGGCACCCACCAGCCGTTGTGGCCCTCGAAGGTGGTGCGGAAGTCGGCGAGCTTGATCTGCAGCAGGAGGTCGTCTTGCTGATCCCAGGCGTCGTTCATTTGCGCCTGGTAGCCCTCGCCCTGGGCCGCGCGCACGTCGGGAAACACGGCGGAGGCGTTGACCCAGTCGGCGAGGTCCTCGCGCACCAGGCGCGCGTCGATCACCTCCTGGGGCTGGTAGTCCTTGGGCTTCTCGTCGTCGGCGAGCTCGAACTCGATGGAGGCGACGGCCACCTTGAGCGGGAGCGCCTCGGGGGCGTCGCCGGGCAACCGCTCCGGCGGCGTCTCACCGGGCGGGATCGCGGAGCAGCCGGCGCCGAAGGCGCACACCGCGAGCACCCCCACCCAACGCGCGCTGCGCGTGATCCGCTTCATGCTTCCTCCGGTCATGTCTGTTCTCACTCCGCCGGGACCACGACGCGGAACCCCACGCGGCTGAGCAGCTCGCTCGGGGGGACCGCGGGCGGGTGCCCGGGGGTCGTCCCGATCCGCGCCAGGTGGCGGGCCAGCTTGGCGTCCGCGGCGAAGCTCGCGCCCTTGAGCCCTGCTACGCCGCCGTCGTTGACCCACTCGGCGACGTTGCCAGCGGCGTCCAGAATTCCCAAGGGCGAGCGGTCGCCTGGGCGGGTGCCCACCGGGCTCGGCTGCAGCTCGCGCTGCCAGCTCCCGTCCGCGAAGCGGTCCCCCCAGGGGTAGTCGTTGAGTCGCCCACGCGCGGGGTCGTAACCGGCCGCCGCCACCCACTCGCTAGCCAGGGGAAGGCGCCAGCGAGCGCCGGTGGACTTGGCCTTCCAGCGGGCGTAGGCCCGG
>Ga0070729_10002855_pt1 | contig 21288 bp, 9 predicted proteins | sample tdDd472_FD_66725 | JGI IMG/M metagenome (GOLD analysis project Ga0070729, IMG submission 66725) | Marine sediment microbial communities from the Atlantic coast under amendment with organic carbon and nitrate - tdDd47.2 | ecosystem: Environmental > Aquatic > Marine > Coastal > Sediment | place... | reverse complement strand
AAAACATCTTAGATTTTTACCCCGTGCCCGAGAATAAAATAATTGAAATGAATCTTCCATCGCTTAACAACACCGGGGATAACCTTAAGCTGACAAATCCATACAGCACGATTATCGACAGTGTAAACTATTTACCCGAATGGGGAGGAAACAATGGTTATTCTCTTGAAAGGATAAACAGTGCGAGAGGTTCTAACGATACATTAAACTGGGGGAGTTGCTACATACCTCTAACAGGTACGCCAGGATTTGTAAATTCTTTATCTCCAAAAGAGCATGATTTGTTTTTCGAGCGCTTTGCCCCGGCTTCTTTATATTTCACTCCAACGGAAGCACCGGACATCAATATTTCCATCAGAAATACAGGGTTAAATTTTATCAACGGATTTACCATCTCAATTTATAATGATACTAATCACGATTCTTTGGCATCCTCATCAGAAAAAATATATGAACACAACTACGGAACCCTTCCCGCGGGAGTAATATTTGAAAAAATGGTAAGTCTTGACACCTTCCCGGTGGGCATGTTTAATCTTATTGGGGTCGTTACCTCCGGTGAGGATAGTTTCAATTATAACGACACAATTTTCACGGAATTAAATATTGTAAAGCTTGATATAAACTTCGGGGATATAATAATCAACGAAATAATGTACTCCCCGGATGGTGAACCAGAGTGGATCGAATTATCTAACAGGAATTCTGAAACGGTTTTATTCAGGGGGTTTTCTGTTGCTGATCTTAAGGATACGATTTCTCTGGATGTTTCTCCATTCCCACTAGAACTAAATGGTTATGCTGTATTTGCCGAAGAAGATATAAACGAAATATATAAAGCAAATTTTGTAACTCATTTAACTGATCTCCCCTCCTTGAATAATTCAGGTGACCGGATTTACCTGCTTGATTCGCTTAACAGAATAATTGATTCGTTAGTATACCTGCCCCAGTGGGGTGGTAAAGATGGTATTTCGCTCGAGAAAATTGACTCCGATAATTTTACACAAAACAGTGAAAATTTTGGTTCATCAATTTCTCCGGAAGGGGGAACACCCTCAACTATCAACTCTCTCTCCCTTAAAGATTATGATCTTTCAATTAATTCCGTTTTACCCGATAAACCTTACTACGAGGTCGGTAATTCACCGGTGTTTACTGTGCTCGTAAAAAACATTGGCAAATATTCATCAGGAATATCAGAGTTAAAATTGACTCAAAATGATGAATTAAACTCGTCAATAACTTTACCCGATATTCCGGCCAAGGATTCTTTAGAAGTATTTTTGCAATCTACCCCGCTGGCATCGGGCAAAACCCGTTTTAAGCTTTTTCACAATTTTGATCTTGATAATTATCTCTGGAACGACACGCTCACACTTGATATTTTCACGGTTTCGATTAATGAAGTAAGGAGCGACCTGATAATAAATGAGATTATGTTCGCACCCACAGGTGACATGCCCGAGTGGTTTGAAATTTATAATCGCAGTGATAAAACAATTAATCTTAAAAACTATCGGGTTGCAGATAACCGTGACACTATTTCGCTCAAAACCGGTGACTTTTTACTTTATCCATCAGAATATCTTTTAATTTCCGCAGATTCAATGATTACATCATATTTTAATATAACTGAACCTTTCCTGGTAACTAAACTACCCACACTCAATAATTCAGGTGATAAAATAGTGTTGCTGGATTCTCTTTACAGGGTTATTGATTCTCTTGATTACACAGGTTTTGATTACAAAACGGGGAAGTCTGTTGAACGAATTTCTCACGCTTCCAGCTCAGCCGATTCAACTAACTGGGGTATTACAAACGTTAAATACGGCGGTACCCCGGGAGCTGTGAATTCACTTTCCGAAAAAGATTTTGATCTGGGTATTATAGAAACTCAAATGTTTCCGCTCAATCCCGCCGAAGGTGATTCAATTTCATTTGGTATTTTTGTTAATAACTCGGGAATTTATTCTTCTCAATGCAGTCTTAATATATTCAAAGATAATAATATAATTTTCACCGCATCATCCGGCGAGATAATGCCAGAAAGTAAATATGTTTTTAATACAGGAGCGCTCTTCCAGATTTGTAATAAAATTGAAAAACTGACTTTTGTAATTTATGGCCATGAAGACGATTACCGGTATAACGACACGATAATTACTAACATTTCTCCGGGAATTATCCCCGGCGCTATTGTAATAAATGAAATTTTTCCTGCTCCAAATAACAATCACTTTGAATGGATCGAGTTGTATAATTCTTCTGAAAGTGAAATCAATTTAAAAGGACTTTTATTCGTTGATGCATCAGGTAATGAAAATGTGATTAGTGATACTAATTTGCTTGAGCCGGGAGAATACATCATCATCTCAGCTGATAGTTCTTTGAAAAGTTTATATCCCGAATTTCAGTTTGATCAAATTATAACTTCATTACCTGGTCTGAATAATGAAGCAGATATTCTATTCGTGATCGACTCAACCGGAGTAGTACTAGATTCTGCCCGGTATGAAAAGAATAAAATTACGGGTGTAAGTTTAGAGAGAATTTCAAGCAACTCTTCTGGATTTGACTTAAACAATTGGGGATATAATAAATACTCTTTCGGGGGTTCACCCGGTTATTTAAACAGCGTTTCTAAAAAAGAGAACGATCTTGAACTGGTTAAAATTTATTTTTCACCGGAACAACCCCGTTTTGGTGATTTAGTTGACGTGTTCGTTAAAATTTTCAATAATGGAAATATTGCGAATTCTCCCTTTATAATTAACTATGAGATTGACAGTATAGAAAACAGTTCAACATTCGATTCCATAATTTCACCCGGTGATACAATAAACTATCAGATAACTGAGGGTCTTCCTATCCGGAATGGTTTTACAATCAACGCAAAATTATTATATAATGATGAAGACGGTTATAACAATAAATATTCAAGCTCTGTTTTCCCGGGGAGCAGGGAGGGAGAATTAGTGATTTCTGAGATTTACGCGAATCCATCATCCGGAGAAGCTGAATGGGTTGAAGTATTTAATCCGGGACCGGGTTCGGTAAATATAGAAGGTTGGCAAATTTCTGAAATCATCCCCGATATAAAGTTTAATACCATTTCAAATGATCCACTTTTTATATCACCCGGTAAATACTTTTTAGTTACAACCGATACCGGGTATGTAAATAAAATATCTGATGCAAAATCTTTTCAAGTAAATTTTGGGAATTTAAATAATTCGGGAGATGGAATTATTCTTGCGGATAAATATTCACTTCATATAGATTCGGTTTATTACGACTTTTCACTTGCCGGGTATTCACTTGAAAAATTAAACAGCAGTGGTGACACCCGGTGGATAAACTCCATTTCACCGCAAAAAAGTACCCCGGGCTTTAGTAATTCAATTGATAAATATGTGCCACATGATTTTGGAGCTATTATAATAAATGAAATTTTATACGAGCCCTTGACCGGAAAACCTGAATTTATAGAAATATATAATAATGCCCGTCACGATTTATCGATCACCGGATTTAATCTCGAGGTAAATAATAACAGCTACCCGCTTTATGGAACAGAATTTATAATTTCGGCAAATCAGTTTTTTGTTATCGCTACGGATTCAAGTTTCCTTAAATCGGGAATATTAACCGAAAAGACTTGCTGCGTGCTTTCCAATATATCGTTGCCCAATGACGGCGGCAAAATAAAACTGACTGGTGTTCTGGGTGAATACATTGACAGCGTTGATTATTCCCCGGGTTGGCATAATAAATTTTTATCTGCGACACGAGGAGTTTCTCTTGAAAAACTCTCACCTGATTTAAAAAATGACCACACTAGCTGGTCATCTTCTGCCGATATTTCAGGGAGCACACCCGGAGAGCAAAATAGTATTTACAGTGAATACCTTGATGATTTTACCGGAATAAAAGCAGAGCCAAATCCTTTTTCACCCGATAATGACGGTTTTGAAGATTTTACTAAAATAGTGTACTCTCTCAAATTTGAAACCGCTGTTATAAAAGTTAAAATATTTGATGATCGAGGCAGACTTGTCAGACTATTGGCCGATAATCAGCCTGTAGGAAAAAAAGGTACGATATTATTTGATGGGAGAGATGATTCCGGAATACCTCTAAGAATAGGCATTTATATTGTTTTATTTGAGGCTGCAGATGCAAAATCAAACGACAAGGTGGTTTATAAACTCGCAATTGTATCTGCAAGAAAATTTTAATAAACTCAACCTGTTTTTTATTTTTGTTGAACTTCATTTATTAAAATCTCATTTTGGTGTTAAACATACCGGCTAAAGGAGCTTATGGAAATTAAACTTCTCAATGATATTGTTATAATCTTTGGACTCTCAATCGCTGTCATCTATATATTTCACAAAATTAAAATTCCCCCGATTATAGGGTTTTTAATTACCGGAATTTTTGCGGGTCCTTATGGATTAGGACTTGTAAATTCTGTACATGAAGTTGAATTACTCGCCGAAGTTGGAATTTTATTGCTACTCTTTACAATAGGCATAGAATTTTCAATTAAAGAACTACTTTCGTTAAAAAAACCGGTACTTATAGGGGGATCACTCCAGGTTTTACTAACAATCGGAATAGTTTACCTTATAGCAAACAATTTTGCTAAAACCTCCGGTGAACTGATATTTTTCGGATTTGTAACCGCGCTTTCCAGTACAGCGATAATACTAAAACTATATGTTGAAAAAGGAGAGATTGATACCCCGCACGGTAGAACGGCACTTGCTATTTTAATATTTCAGGATATTATAGTAGTACCAATGATGTTGCTAACTCCTCTTCTTGGTGGTTCAGGTGGTAATCTTTATACTGAAATATTGCTCCTTATCGGGAAAGCTATTCTGGTAATAATTGTTGTGTTCGTGGGAGCAAAGTATATTGTACCGAATGCATTATTGCATATAGCACGTACCCGGAGTCGTGAGCTATTTCTTATCTCGATAATAGTGATCTGTTTTGGAATTGTATGGCTTACTTCTTCAATCGGGTTGTCACTCGCGCTTGGTGCTTTTCTCGCGGGTTTAATAATTTCAGAATCGGAATATAGCCATCAGGCACTGGCAAATATTCTTCCTTTCCGTGATGTTTTTACCTCTTTCTTTTTTGTATCAATTGGTATGTTATTAAATCTTGAATACTTTTACAACAATCTGGTTCTGGTAATTTCTTTATCTCTGGGGGTAATTATAATAAAATCCATTCTTGCCGCCGGAGCCGTGAGTCTGCTTGGTTATCCACTCAGAACAGCACTTATTACAGGAATAGGTTTAGGGCAGGTAGGTGAATTTTCTTTTATTCTCGCCAAAACCGGTCAGCAATATGGGTTTATGCAGGGGGATTTTTATCAGGCGTTTTTATCTGTATCAATTACCACAATGGCGGCAACTCCATTTTTAATTTCTGGTGCACCGGCAATAGCTGATTTATTAAACAAATTACCTCTTCCTCGTCGGTTAAAAAAAGTAGGTTTGAGTCCTATTCAGGAACATTGCGGAAAACTCAATGATCACCTTGTAATTGTTGGATTCGGGATGAACGGTACAAACCTCGCGCATGCATCCCGTGCGGCAGATATTCCTTATGTTATCCTGGATATGAATCCGGATAAAGTGCGAAGTGAAAAAGCAAAGGGAGAACCAATATATTACGGCGACGCTACTAGTCCGGAAGTAGTGGAGCAGACAAATATTCATCACGCACGAATAATAGTTGTAGCTATAAACGATCCGGCAGCAACACGCAGAATAGTTTCAAATGTAAAAGAATTAAACCCGGAAATATATACTATTGTACGAACCCGATATGTAAAAGAGATTCCACAGCTTAAACATCTTGGCGCTGATGAGGTAATTCCCGAAGAGTTTGAAACTTCTGTTGAAATATTTGCCAGGGTTATGACAAAATACATGGTACCACAAAACGAAATAAACACGTTTATTGATAACATCCGAGCCGAAAATTACAGGATGTTAAGGAGTGTGCCTCGCGATATTTCACCTTTTCGCGGTTTCAAAATTCATTTTCCCGATGTAGAAATATTAACCTACAATGTAAATGATTCTTCAAGATTAATTAACCGGACGTTGAAAGAAATAGATTTCAGGAATAAATGCGGTGCTACTGTTCTTGCGGTTAAAAGAGATGAAAAAGTAATTACCAATCCCGGAGCTGATACTACATTACTAAGCGATGATATTTTGTTTATAATGGCAAAACATGAAAAAATTGCTGAATTAACTGAAATTTTCTCAGGGAATACTTAATTTGCATGAAATTTAATCGGCAGGAAAACTCATGAAAAAATTAACATCCGCTTTACGTGTTATAACAATACTTTTATTACTAAGTACTTTGGCCTTCCCATGTACAACGGCAATTGTCTCCGGAAAGTACACGAAAGATGGCAGACCCCTGATGTTCAAACATCGTGACTCCGGATTTTTCCAGAATAAAATGATGTACTTTGATGATGGAAAATTCAATTATATCGGGCTAATTAACTCTGAAGATAAATCAGGTGATGAGGTCTGGGCTGGATCTAACAGTGCTGGTTTTTCTATCATGAACTCGGCAAGTTATAATCTCAATATGAACGATGGCGTAAAATTAAAAGATCGTGAAGGCGTTGTTATGAAAAAAGCTCTTCAGGAATGTGCTACTCTTGCCGATTTTGAAAAACTGCTCGATAATTGGGAAAAACCAATGGGTGTTGAGGCAAATTTTGGTGTAATCGATGCTTTTGGTGGTGCCGCATATTATGAAACATCTAATTACTCATGGAAAAAATTTGATGCAACTGATGATAATACGGCACCGCATGGTTATTTAATCCGTACTAATTATTCAGTATCTGGAAGTGAAGGTGACGGATATGGTTATATTCGTTACAAGACAGCTGATGAATTATTTACAATGGCTGATAATGGTGCAGCACTTACATCTGAGTTTATTATACAGAGTGTAAGTCGTTGTCTTAAACATTCTCTTACCGGAATTGATCTGGCAAAATCGAGCAGCGAATTTGTACATTTTGAAGATTTTATTCCTCGTTATTCCTCGGTTTCAACAATGGTTGTCGAGGGTTTAAAAGAAGGTGAACCTGTTGAACTAACAACTATCTGGAGTGTGCTCGGCTTTCAGCTTACTTCTGTTGCAATTCCGATGTGGGTTGCTGCCGGACCAAATTTACCTGAAATTTTAGTCGCTAATAAAAGCGGAGTTGCTCCTCTATGTGATATGTCCCTTAAAGTCAAAGAATCATGTTTCCCTATAAATCGTGGTTCAGGAAAAAGATATATTAATGCAAAATCCCTTGTAAATGAAGAAAATACAGGCATAATTCAAAAACTGGCTCCGGTGGAAAAAGAAATTGTTTCGAAAGGCAGAGGACTCATCACAAGCTGGAGAAACGGCAAATTTGTAAAAACTGATGCAGAAAATTATTACAAATTCGTTTCCGACTACGTAAGGGAAAATTATAAAAAATTATTCAGTGTAAACTGATTTATTTACTTCTAAAAGCTAATATTCAAATTACAAATTTAAGCTACCGGTTCTGCCGGTAGTTTAATTCTTGATAACACAATCCCCCGGTTCAATATACTCTCAGAGACAACTTCTAAGCTAGTTTAATTGATTAAACACTATCTTAATTGAACGCATCATAGTTTATACAGCATGGTGGGTTACAGAAATACCAGGGCTTTTCTCTAACGATATTGAGCTTTGTTTTTTCTAATTAATTAAAAGTTTAATAAAATTTATCTGCCCACATACTTTTTAAGTTCTTCTGGATCCGTGGTTTCACCAAAAACATCACCGCACTGCTGACATTTAAATTTAACTTTTACCGGCTTGGCACTTATTCCGATAAAATAAAAAAACCAACCAATACCGGAGTATTCACACTCGGGCATAACCCATTTTTTATTTTCTTTATCAAACCCGCAGGAGCATTTTTTTTCGTTAAGTTTTTCCATTATCCACAATCAATATTATTAATAGTATATAATATATTTAAAAAGATAATTAATAGTAATAATAAGAGTGTTAATATGTTGATAACTACTTTTTCTTTAAAATTGAACTCAAATACGATGTTTATTTTAAAAAGTAAATGTTGATAACAAATTTAAAACAATTGCTTTATTAACATGTGTTGATAAGTTTGATCTTATTAACATGTTACACAATGTTTATTAACAAGTTATCAACATTGAATTATTGGAAATTATTCTAAAGTTTTATTTAATATTTTACCCAATTTTTCGGCAATAACTTTTCTATCAAACTTTTTTATTTCTGAAAGATTGGGTTCTGTTTTTTTATTTTCAGCAAAAAACTCTGCGGCATCTGAACTATACGAATGTAAATTACCAGACCCGGAATTATTAAGTATCTTTTTTACTTCTTCATTATCATCTCCGAAAGCAAGTACCTTATTTCCGGTTCTCATATATTCAAACAATTTACCGGGTACATGACGCGGTTCTGTAGCACAAACAAGCAAATAATCAGCGCCTAACATTTCTTTTAACATTTCGTTATAGGGTAAAAATCCCTTGTATTCTGTATGTGGTGTAAGACCATGCTCTTCGATAGACTTTTTAACACCCGGACTCACAGTTCCAATAAAGCGGATTATAATTTTGTTGCCCGAGTTTATCTCTTGATTGATAGAAGCCCAAAGTTTTTTAGGATTTTGATGATCAAAAATATTTCCCGCATGGAGCAATATTTTATAATCCCGGGTTTCTTTGCGGAATCCCTTGATCTGTTCAAAGTTTTCCTCATTATAACCCCAGTAAAGCAAATTTGTCTTTCCCCTGATTCCGGGATATTTAGTTTCGAAATATTCAATCAATCCGTCAGTGACAAAAATCAAACTATCTGAATTTTCAATCACTTTTTTTTCAAAAGTATTATCTTTTTTTAATACACGTTTGCTTCTTTTTAATCCCTTGTAATATGATATATCAACCCAGGGGTCAATAAAAACTGAAACAAGGGGTATATTAAATTCTTTTTTTAATTTTAAAGCCAGCAGATGAGTAGAATGTGGTGGACCATTACTTACTATCAAATCAAATTTTTCATGTTTGAGTAATTTTTTAGCATCACGAAAACCCGGTATCACCCAACCAACCCGGGCATCCGGAATAAACAGGTTGAGGCGTATCCATAAAGATAGACGCTCAACAATTCCTTTATTCTCAGTACTCATAACTTCTGAAGCTGAGAGAGAACTTTCCGGGGGCTTTCCAAGTAGTTTTTTGTAAATAATAAAAGGATCCCAAAAGGAGGTTTTATAAACTTTTAATCCCGGATTTATATCTTTAAAAAGAGTTTCATCAGCTGCAGAAAAAGTGTCTTCTTTTACAGTTAAAACAGATGGTTCCCAACCAAACTCCGGGAGATATTTAATCATTTTTATTGGCCAGTGAATAGATGCTTTCCCCGAAGGGGGCCAGTAAAATGACAAAAATAAAACTTTTTTCATTTTAGTTTTTTACCTGAAGAATTATGCCGGATTTAGCTTCAACTTTTATTTTTCCATCAGGCGAAATATTTTCATTCGTCAATAGATTGGTAAAGTTACCTGAGAAAATTTCGTTTTCTATTTCTGACGTATAATCAGAATTATTTATTACTACGATAACAGATTCGTTCTTGCTATTCCTGCTAAAAACATACTTACCGTCATCACCGGTGTATAGGGCTTTAAAATCACCTGTTTGTAGTGCTTCGGAATTATTTCTAATTTCTATTATTTTTTTATACCAGTTAAATAAATCCATATTTGGTTTTACAAGGTCAGCGGTTTCGCGTTGAGTCTGGTCAGGATTATATTTTTCGGACTCATAATCGATATCATCCCATAACATTGGTTTTCTGCAGCATGGGTCATTTGCTCCCCACATTCCTACCTCATCACCATAATAAATCATTGGTGCGCCCAGGTATGTCATCTGGAAAAGTGCCATAAGTTTTTGAATTTTTATTTCTTTTTCACCCGGGGCTGAAATATCATATTCCGGGTTGCTGCCTCTTGATAAATTATAATAGTTTCCCCAATCGCGATATAGCCCGATTTCGGGATTTTTTATGTGAGATAATAATCGATTTGTATCGTGGCTATCGAATAAATTTTGCTGAACATAAGCAACGCATTCAGGGTAAGCTTCCCTTAAATCGCGCAATTTATTATCAAACTGTTCTGATGTTATCGTTTTATCACCCTTGTTAATAAAAAACTCTTCACATGCGAACGCGAAGTTATAATTCATCACCGCATCAAATTCATCGCCCATTAAGTATGGTTTGTTATATTCAACTGTTTCGATAATCTCAGCTGTAATATATGCATTGGGATTAATCTCTTTCACATGTTTACGCCAATCTTTCCAGAAATTATGTGCTACCATAAATGCTACATCAAGCCGCCAACCGTCGATACCATCATTTAGAGAACCGTCGCCATTCGGGTCCATCCAGCGACTTGTAATATCGAAAATATATTTTTTAGGTTTTTTAGTGATCCCGTTTTTATCCTGGTTTAATTCAGGTAGTTCTTTTACTCCGTACCACCCATTGTACTTAAACTTGCTTCCTTTTACGGTGTCTTCAAACGATTCTATTTTAAACCAGTCCGCAAAAGCAGAACTTTTCTGATTTATTTTTACATCGATAAAAGCAGGAGAGTTTAATCCCATGTGATTAAAAACGCCATCAATTATAATTTTCATACCACGTTTGTGTACTTCACTCACAAGTTTGAGAAAAAGTTTATCCGCGGAAGTCCATACCCATGTGGAAGGGTCGTTAAATACCTCGGTAGCAATCAATTTTTTATCCCCTTGCGGATCGGGTCCGAAATTTGGGTCAACATGATGAAATGAAGCACCATCATATTTATGAAGTGAAGGCGATTGAAAGACCGGATTTAGGTATATTGCCGTGATACCAAGGTCTTGAATATAATCCAGCTTATCGATTATTCCCTGAAGGTCGCCGCCATATCTTCTACGCTGTAAATTAAACCAGATATCTTGTTTTGTTTCTTTTTCCCACTGCATCATTTTGTACCAGTCAGCTTCCCACGGGTGAACCTCCCAGGGTGATTCATTATCGTGGGGATAAGAACCTTTAATATCCGCAAGAGTTGGATTGTTTGAATTATCCCCGTTCCTGAATCTTTCCGGAAATATCTGGTACCACACCGCTTTTTTTGCCCATTCCGGTACGAAATTTTCTGTAGTTTGTGCCATCAATAAACCTGATAGTATCATATAAATGAATAAAAATTTACTTTTCATCGGAGCCTTCCGAATAGACAACTTTATATAACTTATCTCCAGGTCTTACTTTACCCGGAACCGGGAATGTAATTTCGTCACCCTTGGAGGAAAAATCTGCTTTCACATCGTTTACGAATAAGTCTTTTAATTTTAATTCAATAATTCCGGTTGCGTTACCAATTATATATAATTCATCATCTATTGAGACCCCGGATGCTTCAAGTTTTACATGTGCAATGGAAGATTGTTTAAAATAGTTTATAACTTTACCGGCATAAGTTTTTCTCGTGGTTGCTTTTGAGCCATAAGTGCCGGCATATTGATCTTCATTTTGAGTATTAAAATAAAATCCCGGAGAAAAACCGCGGTTATATACTTTAAGCAGCTCTTCCTCGTACTCCGATTTTTTATCATCAGTTAATTTACCCTCGAAATGAAGGTCGATAGCCTCACGGTATGAACGGATTACTTTGGATATATATTCCGGACTTCTTTTTCTTCCTTCTATTTTAAAAGAATCAATTCCGGCATCAATCAATTTGTCGATAAACGGAAGAGCAAACAAATCTTTCGGTGAGAGCACGTAATCCTCACCAAGGAGGAAATCAGCCTCGTTATGTGTATCGTAAATTTTGAACTCCCTGCGGCATGGTTGAAGACAATCGCCACGGTTGGCAGAACGGTTAAAGATTTCATGACTCATAAAACATCTTCCGCTTACAGCGACACACATTGCACCATGCACGAATGTTTCTATTTCAATATCAACTTTCTTTTTAATTTCAATAATCTGGTCGAGTGAGCATTCACGTGCGAGAACAATTCTTTTAGCGCCAAGTTCCTTATAAAATTTTGCCGAACCGCTATTTGAAATAGAAGCCTGGGTGCTGATACAAAATGGCAAACCATACTCTTTTACTTTTTGAATGACTGCCAGATCCCAACAGATAACCATGTCTATCCCTGCCTTTTTAGCAGCCGATAATATTTTATCGAGTTCATCAAGCTCATTCTCGTAAACAATAGTATTTATAGTAAGATGAGTATCTACCCCGTGTTCTTTACAGTAAACCACAAGTTCAGGAAGTTCTTCTGTAGTAAAATTTTTCGCTGCGGCGCGCATGTTTAGGTTTTCTACGCCAAAATAAACGGCATCAGCTCCATTTTTGATTGCTGCAATAAGGTTCGTTTTATTTCCCGCCGGAGCGAGTAATTCCGGTTTTTTCAACTTTTTATCCTAAATAATTTATTACAAATATAAAGAAATTGATGGAATGATTAAATTTTCTAAAATATGCGGTTGTAACGAGGGATATTAAAATGAAAATACCGGAACCGTGGCAAAACGGTTCCGGTAAGAATTTTATAATTTTTCTTTTATTATTTCGATAGCTTTATCAAGTTGAGGGTCGTTGCCATTGAGTTTATCAGTAAGAAGCATTTTCACGTAAACATCAGGAGAAACACCAACTTCTTCTATATTTCTTCCATCAAGGAAGTAACATCCCCATGATGGGAGCCTGTAAAACGAACCATCCACAAGTGTTTTACCGGAGGTAAATATTAACCAGCGGTAAGTTTCAGTTCCAACAATTGTGCCTAAACCAAGCTCTTTAAATCCGGCTGCGGTCATTTCCGCATCACTTAACGATTGCTCATTTATAAGCAGGACGATAGGTTTAACAGCCGGTGCAAAGTTGGGCTGAGGTGCAAACTCGCCACCACGATATTTCCACTTGGTATAGGGCTTCTGACTCAAAAAATTCAATACTTCATCGTGAACATTACCACCGCGATTAAATCTTAAATCGAGAATAAGCGCATCACGATAGTGAGCCTCGTTAATCATTTCATTTCTGAATTTACTCAACTCACCATCACCCATATCTTTCAGGTGGATATAGGCAATTTTTTTATCAGACTTTTTATCAACGTATTGCTGGTTAAATTCTTCCCACTCGTTATATAAGTCTTCTTTTATTACTGAAGAACTTACCGGTTTAATTTTAACTAATTTTTCTTTCCCTTCCCGTTTAATTCCAAGTTTTAATTCTTCGGGACGTTCAGGGAATACAAAATACTTTTCACGATTTACTTTTGCCGAAACTGAAATTCCATTTACAGAAATTAGTTCATCCCCCGGTTTAATATCTGTTTCTATATTATCAGCAGGACCATCTTTTATGATAGCTTTTATTGTATATGGTTTTGAATTTTCAAATAGTAATCCTGTCTCGGCAGAAGAAAGTTTGTAGAATGTTTTTTCTTCATCCCCCGTTGAGCGGAAACCCTGGTGAGAAGAATTTAATTCACCAAGCATATCATTCAACAGCCTCCGAAGATTTTCTCTAGTTTTTACATTATGTAAAAACGAGGCATATTTATCCCGCATTTTTACCCAGTCAACTCCGTGGAAGTTTTCCGAATAAAAATTTTCCTCAAGGTTTGCCCATGTTTCATAAAACATCTGTGAAAATTCATTGCTCATAGAGCGGGTAAAATCAAAGTTAATATCTATTTTTTCAGATTTATTTGAGGCAAGTTTTAACTCGTAAATATTACCTCCTGCGAGGGTGTAGTATTTATCTTTCCCGTGCACCAAATAAATGTAGCTGGTTTTTACACCATCAATTTTTTCTGTTTTATTTTTTTCAAAAGGTTCAATTGTTGTTTTCCAAATCGCGTAACTTTCACCATCGTGGTTCGATGTAAACAAGACGTAAGTTTTATTACCATCCTGAACTACTTTCGGTGAGTTCTGATTTCCAGGTTGTGTTGCAATACCTTCCCAGCGATCTTCCAATCCGTTAAAGTCAATTATAGTTTTAATTTCTTTCTTCGTGGTATCTTTTACTTCAACAAAAATTTCATCAAATTTATCTGACTTAAATTCTAGTCCGTATTTTTGAAGTGCTATCCTGTAAATTTCGGTATCGCTGTTTCCCCTGGGGTAATTAGGACTTTTCCTGTCGCTCTGAAAATAAATATACTTGCCATCGGGTGACCATACCGGGTTCGTCTCTGTTACTCCGGTTTGAGTAATATTGTGAGATATTTTTGCTTCTGTATCGTAAACAAGAATATCCTCTTCAAAATCACGATATGCAGTGTAAAGTACATATTTATCAGCAGGTGAAAAAGTGGCAGAAGTTGTTGATAACGACCAGAATTCGTCTTCCACGATAGTTTCAGACTCGAATGAAGCTAAATCCATGATTTTTAATTCATTTCTTCCGGTATAATACACAGCTTTTGTTTTTTTGCCGTTAAACTGGATATCCTGATTATTTTGGTTTAATGAAGTTAGTTCTTCTTCTGTTCCTGAACCGTCCGCTGAAATTTTGTAAAGATTCAGGTACCCTTTTTTTGTCTGGGTAAATAAGATCGTTTTATTATCAGAAAGCCACATTACTTCAACAACGCGTTCAGATTGATTTGTGTTAATTTGTCGAACAAACTTTCCGGCAATATCAGAAACAAACAATTCACCGCGTGATACAATCGCGAGCTTTTTATTATCAGGTGATACATCGAATGAAGTAACTTTACCATTAATGTTGTACGATAAATTTAAATCGAGAGTATTATTATCAAATAAATCTATTTTTACCTTTTGAGACTTAGAAGTTGATGTATTATAAGTGAACAATTCGTAATCTTTTACAAAGGCAATAAGTGAGCCGTCAGCCGAAATTGTTGGATCGTAGATTGATGAAGTAAACTGGGTCAGATTTTTTTTAACTCCGTCTTTGAATGTATATAAGTTAAACTCCTCATTCAGTTCATCACTCAGGAAATATAGAGTTCCATTTTTATCTGTAACGGGATAAAAATCTTTTCCCCTGTAATCAGTTAATTGTTTCAATTCACCAGTATTAAAATTGTAAGTTTTTATATCGGGATTAAAATCACCTTTATAACGTTTCCTGTTTGTAAAAAGAGAACTTTCCCATGATTCATTAAAATACATTGTTCCACCATCCGGAGAGAAAGCCAGGTTGTGGGGCCACGCGAAATAATGGTCAAACAATCTTTCCGGTGTTCCACCGTTGATTGATACTTTATACGGCGACATCCTGTTGTACCTGTCTGAGTTAAAATATATATATCTGGAATCCCAAGACCAGCACTCTACAGCATCGGTGGCGTAGTGGTAAGTTAATTGTTTTATATCACCCCCATTTGCGGGCATAACATACACGTTCTGATTTCCTTCCTGACTCCCGGAAAAGGCAATATAATTTCCATCCGGAGAATATACAGGGTTAGTCTCTTCTCCATCCATCGCGGTCACTCGATACGCGGTTCCTCCTGCAGATGGAACAATCCATAAATCACCTTCATAAGAAAAGACAATTGATTTTGCATCAGGTGAAAGAGTCGGGTCTTTTACAAAATGGGGAGAGCTTGCAAATATAATTGCACTAGAGATAAATACAAAAAGTATTATTTTTTTCATATTCATAAATCCGGATTTATTTTAATTAGAGTTTAATTTAAAATATAACTTATTTTTGACTATATCGTTGATATAAATTAAAAACTTATCTTTCCTTAAAGCGTCTAATAGCCGAAAAAAGGGCAAATGCTGATAAAAATTATAAACGGATATCTCAACTCATTCAAAGGGTTACCCCGTTCGGTCTGGCTCCTTTCATTCGTAGTTCTTATAAACAGAAGCGGAATGATGGTGCTTTTTTTCATGTCCCTTTACATTACTAAAGTGTTGGGGTACGATACGGATACTGCCGGATTTATATTAATGATCTTCGGGGCAGGTTCTTTTGTTGGTTCATATTCTGGTGGATGGCTAAGTGATAAAATTGGTCCGGAAAAGGTACAGTTTTTCAGTTTATTTCTTTCCGGTTTTGGGTTTATAATTCTTGGTACCATTGAAAACATTTATCTTTTGGGCGTTACCTTTTTTCTGGTAGCTATCGTTTCTGAGTCATTCCGTCCGGCAAATATTTCCATGATAGCTGAAGTTTGCCCACCGGCCTTGAGAACCAGGGGTTTTTCGTTAAACAGGCTCGCGATTAACCTGGGTGTTTCTATAGGTCCGGCTGTTGGAGGCGTATTAGCTTTATACAGCTACTATTATCTATTTCTTGTAGATGGATTAACATGTCTTGCTGCATCGGGATTGTTCTGGTTTTTATTTCTTCGAAAAAGTATAAAAAAATATAAGACCGAAAATATAGAAGTCTCAGAAGTTAAGTCTCCATTAAAAGATAAAGTTTTTTTAGTGTTTCTCTCTTTACTCTTTTTTATGGGCGTCATGTTCAATCAGGTTTTTAATACTTGGCCCCTTTACCTAAAGGATGTTTATTTACTTTCTGAAGACAAAATCGGATTGTTACTTGCTGCAAACGCTTTTTTATGCGTGTTAATAGAGATGCCGGTAATTCACAAGTTTGCCTCGCGAAGACAGTTGCGGGTAATGCTTATCGGAACGCTTTTACTAACTTTCGGATTTGTCATACTACCTTTTGGAAGCGGGTTCTACTTTGTATTATTTACCGTATTTATCTGGACAATCGGGGAAATACTTGTTTTTCCGCTTTCATCTAATTTTGTTTCTAACAGGGCAGACGACAGATCAAGAGGTAAATATTTCGGTATATACGCGATTACATTTTCAATTGCATTTACGGTTGGTCCTTTGTTTGGAACCTCTGTTATTAAATATCTGGGTTATAATTATTTGTGGTATATAATAGGTTTGTTTGGTCTTTATGAAATCGTTGGTTTTGTGTATTTGAAAAAAATGATGTTGAAGGAAAAGGTTGTTTAAGATATTTATTTTATCATTCCACCAGAAGCTGAATTCTACTTTTGAGACGTGATATATCGCGTCTCCTAAACACAAACATCTCAGACTTTGGGTCATCCCTCGACCCAACAAAACAAAAAACGAGATGCCCGTTCAAGCCGGGCATGACAGGGCTTACATGAAATCATTCCGTGAAGAACCCACCCCCAACCCCTCCCTTTGATAAATGGAGGGGAGAAAGAAATTACAAAACAAATCATGTCATTCCTGCCTTGAGCAGGAATCTCCGACACAACCATAAAAAACTATATTCCCCAGTACAGACGTGATACATCGCGTCTCCAAAACACACCGGATATAATCGTGATGAACTTGTATTACAACATGAATGCCGTCGCTACGAGGGTATAAAATTATTTTTTTTGTTTTTCTTTAGACATCTTTTCAATTATCTCTGCTGTTTTTATGCTTACAGTACATACTTTCCTTAATAATGTGATAACCTCTTCCTTGTAATCGGCGAAACGGTATGAATTAAACTTTTTCGCGATCGTGGGGTCTTTAGGTTTTTTCTCCTTGTGGTATTCCAGCACCCACTCGAGAGCAGTTCTGTTACCAAGTTTATACTCCCAGGCTGCTTTGGGTATTCTGCTAAGTGTAGTAATCTCGTCAATATATATACGTCCGTTTTCCTTGTCGGCTTTTAATTTGGTTTTTACCTTTATTTCTATGTTATCAACATTCTCTTTTTTCTTCTTGGGTGTTTCATCCTTACGGGCAAAGTTGTACGGCTCAACATCCTCATAATTCACGTGCAAATCAGCAAGTGTTTTTCCCCATTCACGCCACTTTTCAAAATTGTTGTAATAAGGAATACGAGGGAAATCCCGTTTAAGGTTCAGCTGGTATTTTTCGCGATAAGCCGGGTCGTGTAATACGGCGTACACGTAATAAAATATATCCTTTTTGGTAATTTTGTCGTTTTTGTAAAAAGTGGTAAACTGCATTAACCCCCAGTCGGTTATGTTATCGAGCCTGTTGCCGTTTTCATAACGGTACATTGGCAGGCATTGGGTGCTTCCACCACCAACTAATAGTGAGCCTTGGCCGATCATAGTATCTAATGCTAAAGATATGTATTGATTGGAGCCTACATTAAACGAAATAATTTTATTTTTTATATCTTTTCTAAAAATATTATACCACTGGTAAGTTCTTCCATTCAAGTGTTTATCAAAGTATAAATTCATTTTAACAAATGGGCGATATATACTTTTAGTTATTTGAGAATTATCATACTTTTTTTTAATTCCTCTTTTCAGGTATGTTGAAAGATCGTCATCCCATTTTATTGTAAACTTATCCGGGTTTTCAGGTTCCTTTAATGTTTTGTTATATACAGAAATAAAGTATTTAATTTTATTCTCAAGTGTTCCGTCTGAAAAATCATAAACCCATTCATCTCTCTGTGTTTTTAGCCCTGAAGTAAATAGTTTAAATATTGCATTTTCAGCCTTCCCTGTTTTAACATTTTTATCAATAAGAGGTAACAAATCTTCAAAATTGTTATTGGTCTGGTTAATCCAGTTATTATTTTTATCTGGGGTGATTGTTTTAAAAGGAATTTTGTCAATTGGGTTGTTAATCAACCAATCCAATTTATCTTCTTTTTTCCACTCATCTTCCAAAGCCGTATAATATATTTTCAACTTTTTTCTATCTGTTTGATTTTTCTTTATCAAGAAAATAATTGATACACCTGTTTGAATGCCAAAAATGTTGTGTGTTGTACCGGCGATTTTAGGATTCATCCTCACGTCACTTTTGGTATCAATGATATAACAATAATCAAATTCATTTCCCATACTTTTTCTAAATCCATCAAAAGTCCGATGATTTATATAACTTCTGTTGGTTATAAACGCAATAATACCGTCTTCATTTAACCTGTCACTCGCCCACCTGAAAAAACGGGTGTACATATCATAAACAACAATCTGGTTTTGGGCAGTACCTTCTTTCACGTAAGTTTCGCGGATGCGCTGATCTACCAGTTTGTAAGCCTTGTTGGAATTCTGGTAATTGTAGTTTTCCTGTTTCGCGTTATAAGGGGGGTTTCCGATAATAACAGATATCTTTTTTTCATTCTGTCTTTTGATACGTTCTGCATTTTCAGAACTCAACCCGAAAAGGAGTTCCTGTTTCCCCTCGTAGTTCAGTGCCGTGGTATTATCCAGAGTATCCACAAAACAGAGGTTTGGGAACTCGAGGTATTGCCCGGTTTTTTGCTTGTAGGTATATTCTATATTAAGGTTAGCCACGTAATAGGGGAGAATAGCCACCTCGTTCGCGTGTATTTCATTAAGGTACTTGTATTCAAGGTCTTTCAGGGGTATATGTTCAATCAGGTCGCAAATGAAAGTACCGGTTCCGGTAGCCGGGTCTAAAATTTCCACGTTCTTGTCAGAAAGGGTTTTACCGAAATGTTTTGAAAGGAGGTAATCCGTGCTTTTTATCATGAACTTTACGATTTCATTTGGGGTATAGACTACTCCCAACCTGTCGGCAGCTTTCGGGTTGTATGACTTGTAAAAGGTTTCGTAAACAGATTTAAGAAATTTTTGTTTCTCGTGGTGGTCAACAATATTTTTTGCAGCGGCAGAAATGGCATTATAATAGTGTTTTATGGAAGCTATCATGTTGCGTCGTTTCGCGCCGGTAAAAAAAGTTTTAATAAGAGTATCAAGCTGTTTAGCGATATTGTTTTCCATGTGAAAATGACTTTCATCGAACACGGCGTTAAAAATTTCTTCGGTAAGAATGTGTTGGATTACCATTTCACGAACATCATCGGCGGTAAATTCGGGATTTATTTCCGCGCGGCAATTCTCGAGGAACGCATCCCGCGCATTAGTATAAGTTTTATTAATTTTTACTTCCTTTGCCATCATGTCGCGAAGTGCATCAATCAGGCTGGGTAAATCTTCCTGAAAATTGTCAAGTGCCTTGTTAAATTCTGTTACTTCGGGGTGTTCATAACTTAAAAAAAGTTCAATTATTTTATTCAGCTTGTCACGGTCTTTCATGTCAACGGTAAGTACTTCTTTGTTGTACTGGAATAAAACCGCATTTCGGCTATCCTCGAAAAGCGTGTTCGTGAGTGGATAACCTTTCGATATTTTGTTATCTATTTCATCCCGGAGATTGTCTTTTTCGTCTTTACTTTCCCAGTAGCCATATTCAATTCTCATTTGATTTTTAAGGGTGCCATCAGGGGTTACATACTTGTTTTCTTTTCCTTTTACAGTCAATTCACTAATTAGCAGGAGTCCCCGTTTATCAGCGTATTTTTGCAATAATTCCTTAAAAGCCTCGCGGATTGACATTTCATTTGAAGACCCACCAAACTGAATAATTTTATCAAGCTTGTTATAATACTGGTCAATTAGAAAAACCGACATGATTCCCTCTTTCATAAGAATATATGAAGTAAAATAATAAAATGATGACATAAATGGGAGTTTATAATATTGAATAAATAATGTTTGTTACCGATATTATGCCGTGATGGGGCATTCATATTAGGAAGTAAGATTGATGTGTTCTTCATCCTCCTTTTGAAGGAGGTGGCTTTTATCGCTCTTTGCAAAAAGACGGAGGATGACCAAAACACACGCATCTTGTTTTTTGGCATCTTCCGCTACACTTTTTACCGACAGTTCCCAAAACAAGAATAGATGCCCGCTTTCGCGAGCATGACAATGAAAACAACTTGTCATTCCATCGCAAGCATGTATCTCCGACACAACCATAAAAAACTATATTCCACCGTAGAGACGTGATATATCGCGTCTCCTAAACACAAACATCTCAGACTTTGGGTCATCCCCCATTCCGGCAAGCCGGAATTTCCCCCTATCGAAGGGGGAAATAGTAATACTTTTATTATAATAAGTCACCGTGGCATACTATCGACACAAAAAGTCATGTCATTCCTGCCTTGAGCAGGAATCTCCGACAAAACCCGGCATAACAATAAACGAGATGCCCGCTTTCGCGAGCATGACAGGGCTTACATGATATCATTCCGTAAAGAACCCACCCCCAACCCCTCCCTTTGATAAATGGAGGGGAGAAAGAAATTACAAAACAAATCATGTCATTCCT
>Ga0070729_10002853_pt1 | contig 21300 bp, 24 predicted proteins | sample tdDd472_FD_66725 | JGI IMG/M metagenome (GOLD analysis project Ga0070729, IMG submission 66725) | Marine sediment microbial communities from the Atlantic coast under amendment with organic carbon and nitrate - tdDd47.2 | ecosystem: Environmental > Aquatic > Marine > Coastal > Sediment | place... | reverse complement strand
ACTCCATTCATGTGCACATTCAGGACATACGTACATGTCACGGTCTTGGTAGGTGTATTCAGAACCGCATACGGGACATTTCGGCAGTTCACTCATAATTCATCCTCCGAAGGCTCGGTCAATTTCCAACCGTATATTAAGGCTCACTACGATCATTTATCGCAAAGAGAAAACGATTAACCCAGCACCAGACTCAAGGCAATCGACAACATGACAAGACCGATCACAAAGTCCAGCACTTTCCATGAGACCGGTTTCTGAAAAAACGGAATCAGGATTCTCGCACCGTACCCGAGACTGAAGAAAAACAGGAATGACGCGGTAACGGCACCATATACGAACAGCAACTTACCGGTCTTGAACTGAGTTGAAATCGAGCCGAGCAAGACGACCGTGTCCAGGTACACATGTGGATTCAACCAGGTGAATGCCAGACAGATAAAAACCGTATTTTTCAGGGAGGTGCTGATCTCCTCGGCCGGATCCAGAGAGTGGTTCGTACTGAAGGCGGCTATAAAGCTTTTAACAGCGTAAAGCCCCAGGAATAAGGCGCCTCCATAACGGGACAGGATCTCTATCCATGGCGACTCCTTGACGATCATCCCGAATCCGGATACGCCCACGACGACCAGGATGGCATCGGATACGGCACAGATCAGACAGACCACGAAGACGTGCTGCTTTTTCAATCCCTGTTTAAGGACAAAAGCGTTCTGGGCACCAATCGCCAAGATCAACGACAAACCCAATGTGAAGCCGGCGATATAAGCAGACATATTTTGCGATGACCGTGGCGATAACCAGGAAAGATGATTTTCAGAGAAGAAATTGTAAGCGCAAAGCCCTTATTTCTTTTCCTCTACTGCACCACCGGAAGCCTTCCAGGCTTCAAAGCCACCATCGATATGGCAGACATTTACCAGCCCCATCTTCTGGGCAATGTCAGCAGCCAGGGCAGAGCGCCAACCGAGATTGCAGTAGAAGACAAATTTTTTGTCCTCGGTAAAAATCGGATTGTGATACTGGCTTTCGGGATCTATCCAGAATTCCAGGAGGCCGCGCGGACAATGAAAAGCACCGGGGATCTTCCCTTCCCTCTTCAATTCGCGCACATCGCGCAGGTCGACAAACACTACATCCGGTGCTGAAGCCTCAGTCAGTGCGTCTGTAGCTGAGATCGTTTTGATACGGGATTCGGCGTCCGCAACCAACGCCTTGTATCCGATAGACATGGCAAACCTCCGTTGTGATAAGTTCTGGACAATATATCAAAAAAAGCCCTCCCGGTCAGGCAGGTTTTCAAAACCAAGTTCAATCAACTGCTTTTAGTTCGCTGCATTTCGTCTTTTTATGGCCCTCTGATTGATCAACGGCCAGACCTCGGCGACGATCATACCGACAACGATGAGCGCGCCACCGAACCAGCCGATCATCGTTAATCGGTCCCCGGCCAGCCAAACCGAGAAGATCGCGGCAAATACAGGTTCCAGCGTGTAAATCAAGGCCGCGCGGGTCGGAGTGGTGCGATTCTGAAAGGTGGTCATGGCCCAGAAAGCATAGGCCGTAGCAAATACGGCTGTAATGACAAAAGCAAATATCAGTGAATTGGTCCAGACCTGCGGCCATGAAGTCGGCTCGAACGCCAGGCTGCCGCAGCAACCCAGGACCGCCATGGTGGCAATCTGCACAAAGGTCAGCGCACGCCCGTCATAGCCCTTGGTAAAAGCGTCTAGGCCGATGATATGCAGGGCGACAAACACCGAGCAGATGATGACCAGGATATCCCCGAAGTTGATCGTCCACGGTGTATGCCAGGTCAACAGAAATAATCCAACCAGGGCCAGGCAAACGCCGATTTTAGAACCGAATGCAGCCGGCTTCCTGAGGATCGGCCCGGCCATCAGCGGCACCCAGACGACACCAAGGCCGGTCAGGAAGCCGGCATTAGCCGAGGAAGTTCGTTCGAGACCGAATGTCTGGAATAGATAAGAACAAAAAAGCAGTGTACCCAGCAGGATACCCAGTCGCCAGCCACGCCGGTCAAGCGTGGCAAAGCCTCTGCGCCCGGTAATCATGGCCAGCAGGATCGCCGCCATGGCAAAACGCACCCACAGGAAAGCCATGACCGGCATCTCGCTGATCGCGTCCTTGACGATCGGAAACGTCGCGCCCCAGAAGAGCGTCACACTTGCCAGCATAAGCTCTGCAAAAAACTGGTCTTTTTGTCTCTTATCCATGAAATTCCGGGCAGATGTGTTAGAGTCTTGTTCGGGCGAAGGCGCTATGGTATAAGCAGAGTTCAGTGAATTCAATTCTTTTTTCAAGCCTTCTGCGAGAGAGAGCATCATGGAGCGTGGCAAACTGGAACCCATTGAGGTTATTTGCGCTAAATGTCGCTACACGAAGATCGTTTACCTGCCCATAGAAGACCTGCCCCTCTGTCCCAGGTGCAACACGCGGATGTCCATCTCGGAGCTTCTCGATGAAGGGAAATCCTATTGAACGTTTTCCCGCCGTCTTCACGGCATAAAACCCTATTCTTTTCATTCCAAGGAGGAACAACCATGAAACAAGTCAAACTTCTGATTGCCTGCCTGCTGGCTCTGTGCGTAGTCCTGCCCGGTGTAGCCGCTGCGGATACCCTCGACGACATCCTGGAGCGCGGTACCCTGCGTGTCGGCATGGAGCCCGGCTACATGCCTTTTGAAATGACCAACAAAAAAGGTGAAATAATCGGTTTCGACGTCGACATGGCCAAGCGCATTGCCAAAGCCATGGGCGTCAAGCTTGAGCTGGTCAGCACTGCCTGGGACGGCATCATCCCGGCCCTGATCACCAAGAAATTCGACATGATCATGAGCGGCATGACCCTCACCCAGGAACGCAACATGAAGATCAGCTTCGCCAAACCCTATATCGTCATCGGCCAAAGCATCCTGGTCGACAAGAAACTGGCCGGCGAAATCAAGTCTTACAAAGATCTGAACAACAAGAAGTACAAAGTCGCATCCAAGCTCGGCACTACCGGTGAGCAGGCGACCAAGCGCATGATCCCGAACGCAAACTATATCTCCTTTGAAACCGAGCAGGAAGGAGTTATGGACCTCCTCAACGGCAAGGTTGACGCTTTCGTCTACGACCTGCCCTTCAACGCCATCGCCTTTGCTGAAAAAGGCCAGGGCAAAGTGGTCCTGCTCGACGATCCCTTCACTTATGAGCCGCTGGCGTGGGCCGTCAACAAGGGCAACGCCGACTTCATCAACTGGCTGGACAATTTCCTGGTTCAGGCCAAGAACGACGGCACCTACGACAAGATTTACAAGAAGTGGTTCCTCAGCGACGAGTGGCTCAAAGAACTCCAGTAAGCAGCCCTGAAGATGGCGAGGCAGTTCCTTTACAAGGCTGCCTCGCCATCTTTTTTCTGACCATCTAGCAGGATAATTACGTTGAATTCTCAAAAGAACAGCCTACTCTGGCATGCCCTCACGGTCTTCATCCTCTTCATGATGGGTGCTGGCCTCTGGATAGCCACCAAGAAAATCGACTACACCTGGCGCTGGAACCGTGTCCCGCAGTACTTTTTTTACCAGCAGGAGACACTCGTCCCGGCGCCATTTGATGCGCGGGTTGCATCCATATCAAAGAACGGCAATGAAACCCACATCAAGCTCGCCGGCGAGAACGGCGAGGACGAAACGTATATCGTAGACACAGAAACGCTTAAGGTCAGTGAGAACGAAGACCTCTTTGAAGGGGACTACCTTGGTGCAACCTTCGAGTGGAACGCGGGGCCGCTCATGTGGGGCTTGTGGACCACTTTGTGGCTTTCAGCCACAGCCAGCGTCCTCGGCTTGATCATCGGCCTGGTAACAGGCCTGTGCAGGGTTTCACAGAACCTGACCTTGCGCAGTCTGTCGATTACCTATATCGAGCTGATCCGTGGCACGCCCTTGCTGGTGCAGCTTTTCATCTTCTATTTCTTCCTCGGCACCGTACTCGACATCAGCCGGATTGTCGCCGGCATCAGCGCCCTGGCGATCTTCGCCGGCGCCTATGTTGCAGAAATCATTCGGGCCGGGATTCAGTCAATCCCTAAGGGTCAGATGGAAGCGGCGCGCTCGCTTGGTATGAATGTGCCACAGGCCATGATTCACATCATCCTTCCCCAGGCTTTCAAAAGAACACTGCCGCCGCTCGCCGGCCAGTTCATCAGCCTGATCAAGGACTCGTCGCTGGTTTCGGTAATTGCCATCACCGACCTGACCAAGAGCGGCCGCGAGGTTATCACCTCGACTTTTGCTACCTTTGAAATATGGTTCGTCGTCGCTTTCCTTTACCTGATGCTGACATCGGTGCTGTCCCAGGTAATCTCCTGGGTGGAACGGAGGCTTTCAGTCAGTGATTAAGACAGTCGACCTGAAAAAAACATTTACGGGACGTGGTCAGACGGTGTACGCCGTCGACGGCGTGACCTCTCATATCAAACCCAGTGAAGTGGTAGTCGTCATCGGGCCATCAGGCTCCGGCAAATCGACCTACCTGCGCTGTCTGAACGGCCTTGAGACCTTGACCTCGGGGCAAATCATTATCGATGGTGTCGACCTGTCGGCCAAAAAGACCGACCACAACCTGGTGCGTCGCGAAGTCGGCATGGTCTTCCAGCAATTCAACCTTTTTCCCCACAAATCTGTATTGGAAAACATCCTCCTTGCCCAGCAGGTCGTACGTAAGCGCAAGCGCGAAGAAGCCGAAGAAAAAGCCCGCATGCTGCTGCAGAAGGTCGGCATTCCCGAGAAGGAGAATGAATACCCGATCCGCCTGTCCGGTGGCCAACAACAACGCGTTGCGATCGCCCGCGCCCTCGCCATGGACCCGAAAGTGATGCTGTTCGATGAACCGACCAGCGCCCTCGACCCTGAAATGGTTGGAGAGGTGCTCGAGGTCATGAAACAGCTGGCCCGCGAAGGGATGACCATGGTGGTTGTCACCCACGAAATGGGTTTTGCTCGCGAAGTAGCCGACCGGGTTCTCTTTATGGACCAGGGCAAGCTGGTGGAAGAAGGAACGCCTGAGCATTTCTTCACCTCACCCCAGGAAGAGCGGACCAAATTATTCTTAAGACAGGTTCTATAAAAGCCTCGTAACACCACAATTAAATGTAGATTTCTGTTCCATCTACTGACACTTAATAAGCAAAACAGCCCTGAAGATTATTTCTTCAGGGCTCAGATTTTTGACAAACTCAGCATGTGATGCGAGGTTTGTTTTTTTGTCTGGCCAGGTTGAATTCATATGAAGCTTAGGGCAAAAGATGGTTCATCTGTTGCCCTAAGCTTTTTTTGAAAGACAAAACCGGCGGGTCGCGTCCCGCCAGACGCCATACTTTTGTCCGGCAACAAAAGTATGCAAAAATGCCTTCTCCTTGCGGAGGGCATCTCCTTTGCCAGGTTTCTGAGACATCCAATAACGGCGGAGGTTAATAAGCCGGCCCGTTACAGTGGGCCTTCCTTTTGGTGTGATCTACAAGGGAAAAACCTAAGAACATGACGACCGCTGCAACTCTCCACAAAAGTAGAGGCTCTCAAGAGCCTCGTCACCTGCGAGGGAAACCTAGACTCTTGATCGATGAGAACAATCTGTATTGAGGCCGCCGCCTTGACGAGCCAGACATGCCCAGCGCAGCGCAGGCCCTTTTCTGCTTACTCTTTTGGGCCAGCAAAAGAGTAAGGCGAAGTCGGGGGGCGCAACCCCCGGATTCTGCTTTTGCTTTTGAATTCCAGAATACAATAGCAAGGGGTAACAGATTAACCATCTGTTGCCCCTTGCTATTGTAACAACCGGTGATTGTTGACTCTTCGATGCCGGAACAGTCAGGTTATTTAGTCTCTGGCTGAGCGGCCACCTCCTGTTCAGAGGCCTCCGCGGCAGTCCCCGCCCAATTGTCCGCCACGTCAATCCAGCATCAACTTACCATTAGAGGATTAGCCCACCAAAGACAAATCCAAGTGCCACGGCAAAGGCTATGGTGCAGACACCGGGGATCAAAAACGGATGGTCAAAGACGTATTTGCCGACCCTGGTTGAGCCGGTATCGTCAAATTCGACCGCAGCAAGCAACGTCGGATAGGTCGGCAGAATAAACAGGGCGCTCACCGAGGCAAAGGCGGCAATGGCTGCCACCGGGCTGACGCCGAGCGCCAGTGCGGCCGGCATCAGGGCCTTGGTGGTTGCGGCCTGTGAGTAGAGCAGCATGGCGGCGAAAAAGAGCACCACGGCCAGCAGCCACGGGTATTGAGTGAGCAGGGCACCGGCAAAGACGTTGATCTCCTCCATATGGGCGGCAACAAAGGTCGTGCCGAGCCAGGCCACCCCGAGCACACAGATGCAGGCACTCATCCCTGACTTGAAGGTCGCTGCGTTGAGAATGTTCTTTGCATCGACTTTACAAAACAGGGTAATCAGCGTTGCCGCACCGAGCATGAAGGTGATGATTGCATGGTCACGTTCTAGAATCGGGTTCTCGATCAGGTTGAAGGTGGAGCTGATGGCCATTGCGTAGGAAACCACGGCGAAAATACTGATACCGAAGATCAGGACCGCGCGCTTGGCTTCCGGCGTAATCTCCACCTGCTGATCATCCCCGCTATCCATCGAGACCAACCCTTTGGCCAGGCGGTCCTGGTAAACCGGATCGTCCTTCAGATCCTTGCCCAAAAAGTTGGCGATGAAGGCGCCGAACATGACGGCGAGAAAACTGCTCGGAATGGCGATCATCAACAGCTGGACGTAATCGACACCGTATTTTTCCAGTTCGCTGGAGAAAAAGACTACGGCCGCCGAAATCGGTGAGGCGGTGATGCCGATCTGGGCGCCAACAGTAGCGATGGAGAGCGGGCGTGATGGCCTGATCCCCTCGCGTTTGGCCACTTCAGCGATGACCGGAAGGGTCGAGAAGGCGGTGTGTCCGGTGCCGGCGAACATGGTCATGGTATAGGTCACTATCGGCGCCAGAAAGGTGATGTATTTCGGATTGCTCTTCAAAATTTTGGAGGCGATATGCACCAGGTAATCAAGCCCCCCGGCCACTTGCATGGCAGCAATGGCGGAGATCACACCCATGATGATGAGGATGACATCGACAGGAATACTGCCCGGCTTCAGGCCAAAGAAAACTGCGAGCACCAGGACGCCAAAACCGCCGGCAAAACCGATCCCTATACTACCCAGTCGTGCGCCCAGCCAGATAAAAAACAACACGACCAACAATTCAACGATCCACATGTCAACTCTCCTTATTCAGGTCCAGGCATCGTTATGCAACACCGCGACTCATCTCTCATGGAATCCGGTAAGTGCCGGTCAGGTTCAGCGTTTGACCGGTAATTGACTCTACCCCCGCCTCCTTCTGTACAGTGACCGTCAACCAGGCGAATGACAAATCACCGTTGATCCCTTCAAGGTGATCAGTCCCGCCGACAATGCTTCCAGACACCTGATTGTCCGTCTGCAATCGATCGCTTTTCAGCGTAATGTAGATTTCCGGACCGTCGAGATCCTTCCAGACGCAGCGGGCAGCCATGCCGGTCACGGTATCAGCGAAACCGACACAAGTTGACCAGTAATTTTTCTTCTTGCTAAGTTCTGTCTTAAGACTGACATGGCCGGAGATTTCGAAAGTGTAGACTTTCCGATCACCGAAAGGGAAAAGTTTTCTGGTCCCATTGGCAACCCAGGTGCCTTCGAAATCACCGACTTCTCCGGCCTGGGCCACTGTCATGGCTCCAGTGGTAAGCAACAGAACTACCAAAAGAATGCTCCGACAAAATTTCTTTGCAAATGTCGCGTTCATGCTTTTGTCCTCATGGATGCGTGTTCATGGTTATGGTGCGAACGGTCTCAAGCCAAAGTGCCTCATCAGGGGAAGGCGGCCCTCCCCCTGATGCACACAGTAGAGATGCGAGTCTAATGCAGTTTTCGAGGCTGGGTCATGTTCTCCGGTTTGAGCATGTCGTCCAGCTCGTCCTTGGTCAGCCAACCTTTCTCCAGAACCAGGTCATAGACGCTGCCTCCGGTCTTAAGGGCTTCCTTGGCGATGGCCGCCGATTTCTCGTAACCGAGAACCGGGTTGAGGGCCGTGACCAGACCGATACTGTTCTGCACATACTCGAGGCAGCGCTCCTCGTTAGCCTCGATGCCCACGATGCAGCGACTAGTCAGGGTGATCGCAGCGTTGCGCAGAATCATCAGGCCGTGCAGCAGACAATAGGCCATGATAGGCTCAGCCATGTTCAGCTCCAGTTCACCGGCCTCGGCTGCCATGGAGACGGTGACGTCGTAGCCAATGATGGTGAAACAGACCTGGCTGACCATCTCCGGAATAACCGGGTTGACCTTGCCCGGCATGATCGACGAACCAGGCTGCATCGGCGGCAGACGGATCTCATACAGACCACAGCGCGGGCCAGAGGAAAGCCAGCGCAGGTCGTTGCAGATTTTGGACAGCTGCACTGCCGCACGTTTCATATTCGCAGACATCTGCACGAAGCCCCCCGCATCCTGGGTGCCTTGCACCAGGTTGACGGCCTTGCGCACCGGCAAACCACTGACCTGGGCCAGTTTTTCCGTGACCAGATCGGAATAGCCGGGAGGGCTGTTGATACCGGTACCGATAGCGGTCGCACCCATGTTGATTTCCAACAATCCATCGGCGGCGACCTGCATGCTGTGCATGGCCGTGCCAATGGTGATGGCGTAAGAACCGAACTCCTGGCCGAGGGTCATAGGCACGGCATCCTGGTTTTCGGTGCGCCCCATCTTGAGCACATGGGAGAACTCCTGTTCTTTTGCCTCAAGAGCCGCCTTTAGTTCGCCCAGGGCACCCAGAGTGTCCTGAATCGCAAAATAAACCGCCAGTTTGATCGCGGTGGGATAAGCATCATTGGTCGACTGGGAACAGTTGACATCATCGTTAGGGTGCAGGAACTCGTATTCTCCCTTGTTGTGTCCTAGCAGCTCTAACGCCCTGTTGGCAATCACCTCGTTGGCGGTCATGTTGGTGGAGGTGCCGGCACCGCCCTGAATCATGTCCACCACGAAATGCTCATGGAGTTTCCCTGCCAGAATTTCATCGCAGGCGGCACAGATGGCCTCCATCTTTTCCCTGGCCAGAACCCCCAGCTCGCAATTGGCTTGCGCGGCGCCCTTCTTGACAAACGCCAGGGCATCAACGAGGTGTTTGAAATTCATCAGCGGCAGACCGGAGATATCGAAATTCTCCCTGGCCCGCAGGGTCTGTACACCATAATAGGCGGAGAGTGGCACATCCCGTTCTCCGAGAGAGTCGTGCTCACGACGAACAGCCGTCAGCTCGACGTCGGGCCCGGCCTTGCCTGAGATCTGGTCGGCCGCATAACGCAGCCGTTCGGATTGGCGCTGAGCGACCCGGGCAACGATCCGGTAGAAGATGTCGGGCTTGGTCTCCCGGACCTCCTGCCAGACCGCCAGCGGGATTTGCAAAACAGTGACCCCGTTGCGAGTGAAAGCGCTGGTGGAGTGAGGCGTGTCATCCATGAGTGCCCCTTCGGCAACCATGGCGCCAAAGCCCAGGGTCGATAGGTGGGTCACCTTTGCCTGGGCACCGCAGACAATCTCGATGTCGCCCTCTTCCACCCAACCGGCCCAACGCCGCGGCGTTGATTCGTGGAAAAGGTACTCTCCGGCAGCATATTTTTTCAGTTCTCCTTGCTCCGCAATCGACTGCAAATCCTCGATGGTTACTCCCATGGCTTTTGCAGCATTGGCCATGAGCGTTTCAAGCTGTGACATGAGTATTCTCCTTGCTTTTTGGTGTTTATCAGTCCTGACAACAAGGGCAGATCATTTCTCAATGCAATGGACACAATGAGCTGATTAGAATGTATGGAAAGTCGTTATTATATTAACTCTAATTAATCGCTATGCAAGGAGAAGACAATAAAAGAGGCAGGATTTGGCAGTGTACATTTATCAGGGCACAAGGTGCTTTGGGCATTACTATCTGAACGTTGCCGCCCAAATGATAGGTTGGCAGCATAGTCTAAATTGTTGTACGTGCATAGAGCACAGGAAAAACATAAAAAATGCAAAGTGTATCGAGCACGTTGTGAGAGTACGTAAAATGTTCATCCACCTTGGCCTTCGCAGCTTAAAAAAAACCGGGCCGATTCCCAAGGGAAACGGCCCGGTTGTAATCTTGCTGCTCTTGTTTGTCTGAACGTCTGATCAAAAGCCCTGTTTAGTTAGGCTTGTGACACAAGGACTTGAAACCAGACTTCAACGTTTGGCAATAATCCAAACCGCATGGACAATACCAGGGATATAGCCTAGCAGAGTCAACAGAATGTTCAGCCAGAAGGCCCCGCCAATCCCCACTTGTAGAAAAACGCCCAACGGGGGCAAAAGAATTGCAATCAGAATACGTACTAAATCCATACTGCCTCCATATTTAAAGGCTTAAAAGTGAGTGTCGATCTAATCGGCGATGTCAAATTCGCGTTTCTTGGTATAGAGCATGCGAATTTGTTCATACTCAAAAGGAGACCCGGAGCCGTAGTAACGAAACGGGGTGCGCTTGCGCTTGTCAACGCCGCTGACTGCAGTGAAAACAAGGGTCGTGGTATCATCATCGACCCAGGCCGGAGGTCCGGCAACCGAGAACGCCACAGTGTCGGTGACCAGTCCGGTGGTGTCACGCAGGTTGGATGGCCCGAAGACCGGCAGCACGATGTACGGACCGTGGCCGACGCCATAATGTCCGAGGGTCTGGCCGAAGTCTTCCGGCTGTCGATGCAGCCCCAAATGAGTTGAGGGATCCCAAAGCCCGGCAACACCAACGGTTGTGTTGATAACAAAACGACTCAGTGTGATGCCGGTTTTTTTGAACTTCAATTGCAGCAGACTATTGGTGAAATTGTTAAATTCGTAGACGTTGTCCACAAAACTGGAGACACGATCCTCAACATAGTCTGGCAAGATGAACTGGTAGACCGAGACGATCGGCAGGAAGATGTATTTGTCGAAATAGTAGTTGAAGCGAAAAGCACCGCGATTGAACCCTTCGATCGGGTCATAGACCTCAACATCCAGGATTGTCCCTTCAGGGACCAGGTCGGCTTGCTGACGAATTGCCGGCTCGCTATCCGGGCCGGGTTTGGGCACAGTGCTACAGCCACTCAGGAAAACAAAGCTCAATAAGAGCACGAACACCATCATCTTTAGTTTGCGTGATATCATCATTGCTCAGCCCTCCTGCCCGGCAAAAAACTTCACCATAAAATCAACGGCATCCTGATGATTCATGTTGCCGCAATGTCCGCCGGTCGGGAAAATCTTCGCTCTGTCTCCGAACAGCTGTTCAAGGTAGCCGATCTCCCCGGGGGCCAGAATGATGTCGTCCTCGTTACCCATCAAGCCGATCTTATTGGCGCTTTTCAGGTAAGGCTCGATACTTTTCAGTGAGAGCATCTTGATCATCTTCTCCTCGGTCAACGACGGATCACTTTTCTGGAAGAAGGGGACAAAGTCTTGCTTGAAGTAGTCCTCGAAACTGGTCCGGTTGGCAACGACGTAATAGGGGGTCAGCGCTGTTGAGTTCGACATCTTCACATCTGTAGGTGTGATAAAACCGCCACCTTTCATGACGTCGGAGGCAAAGATCATGCTGGCCGAGTCGGTACGGAAAGAGATCCCCACCAGCGCAGCCAGGAAATCCTCACGAGGCGGGAAGCGCTTGTAGGCTTTATAGATGTAATCGCCATTCAGTTCGAAATAGCCCATCTCCTCCTCGGCGGCAGCCAGTTTTTTCATGACATTATCGAACCAGGCATCGAAGTTGTTAACGCCTCCCGGGATATTTTCGAGCATCCCATCGAGGATGTTGACAGAGGTATAGAGATTGACTGGCGGGTTGATCAAAAGCACGCGCTCAAAGTCAAAAATCTTTTTCTCTTCGTCGAGCATCGAGACAAACGCGGACTGGATGCCGCCGAGACTGTACCCGGTCAGGTGGTAGCCCGAAACCTTGATGTCGTCTTTCACCTCTGCCATGGCCAGCTGCATCACATTGTAGAGATCCTTGGCGTCCTCACGCAGGTTGCCCGGCGTCATGGTGCTTGAGGCATTGACGATGAAGTTCATGTGGGTTGGGGAGGTGATCGAAATGACATGGTAGCCGGCCTGGTACAAGGCCTTCTGCATATTGAGCATTTTGGGTGAATTATGTCGGGCCCCGGTACCGGCAATAATGAAGATCAATGGGGCTTCTTTTTTCTGGTAAGTCAGCGAGCAGATCAGCCCGTCTTCATACCAGAAGACTTTCGGGATCTCCCGTTCAGGGAATGGGTAGACTTTGAAGGTCTTGGTCGGGACTTTTTCGGGGATGTCCGCATGGTAATAGGGTGGAAGCTCCATGACGGTGGCTTCCAATGGATTGACGTAAGGGTAGAAGTACGGTTTGTCTACTGCTGTTGCAGCAGCCGGTAGTCCCAGTAAAAGTAATAACACTATGCTCGTTAACCAAGGTCTCATGATTTCCTCCATGGCTGATATATCAATTCGTTAGACATTTTCATCGGCATTTAACGCAGCAACCCGGCTTCTTTGAAATAACGCTCCGCACCCGGATGCAGGGGAAGAATGAGACCCGAGGTCAGCTTCTCGGCAGTCAGGCTGGCAAAGGCCGGATGCTGGAGCTTGAACAGATCGAAGTTCTCATAAACCTCTTTGATCATGTTGTAGACAACCTGCTCGTCCGTGTCAGCGCTGGCGAATAAAACCGCTTTGACGCTCAACGTGCGGATCGGCTCCTTGTTGGCAATTTCCGAGTAATAGTTGATGGGGATATCAGTGGCGACAAGAAATTCTTGCTGGCTGTCGAGCAAGTCAACGATTTCCTTTTCCGGTGTGACGATCATAACTTTGCGGTCACCGGAAGAGGCTTCCTTGATCGAGAGATTGGGGTGGCCAACCGTATAGAAGTAGGCGTCAATTTTACCTTTTTGCAGAAGCTCGGAGGCTTCGTAGGTCGGCCTCTCGTTAATGGTCAGGTCGTTTTCGGGGTCCAAGCCCAGGCGCTTAAACATACTCATTGCTTGTATGGCATCCATTGAGCCAAGTTCGCCGATGTTGACCGTCTTGTCTTTGAGGTCTGCCAGGGAGTTTATTTCGGCATCAACCGCTGCGACGAGTGTAAAATCTTCCGTGTAGAGACCGAGCACGCTCCGTAGTTTGTTCTGCGGGTTGTCCTGCCAGTACACTTCACCTTGTTTGGCGTAGTAGAGAGCGTTAGCCTGGGCAATCCCGAAAGCCGCGTTGCCATCGACCACCCCCTCGATGTTGGCGATCGAACCTTCTGAGGCTTCGGCAATCAAACGCAGGTTGTATTCCTTGAGTTTCCTGTTGTGCATCTTGGCCACGGCACTCCCCGCCGCATAGTAAACGCCGGTGATGTTGCCGGTGCCGATAGAGAGCATCGGTTCATCGAAAGAGAGTGCGGCAGGTGGATTCGCGCAGGTCAGGAATACGGCCAGTAAGGCAGGAAGCAGGTAACGCAGTACAGGGATCATCATACCCTCCTCATAGAAAGAGCTAAAGTTGTCTGGTTGCCAGAAAATATACACTAGCTACTGAATTTAAAAGGCTCTGTGTGCAAAACCGGCTGTTATTTCAACACATCTTTAAAGACATGTAACCGCTACCAAGGCTCTCCTCACGCTAAGAACGCGCTAGGTATAACGGCCAAAAATATACTGGTAGTGTACATGTAATCGTCGAAATCTCACATCCCCAAAAAAGAGGGGGAAATGTGTTAGATACAGGCATCGGTCCAGGGATCCAAGTCACCTGAAGTGATCCTTGAACTTTAGTTTTAGTCGGTCAGTTAAATTTGCGAACAGAGCCATTTAAAAAGGTATTCCATAAATCATTGTTAAGCATTATAGAGTAAACCGTCTAGAATGAAAGAATTTAAATGGCTCAGGGGGATATTGAGCAAAGTGTTACAGACTAAAAAATTCACACAATTGAAATCTTCAGAAACACCTCAACCCATGTGCTGGACCATAAAAAAACTCCGGGAGGACTAAGAGTCTATATATTGTTCATTGATTGGACTAAATTTATAGAGCAGGTCAACGCAAAAAAAAAATGGTTCTTGGCAGATTTGACTGTTATCATCTTGCGATTTCTTCAGTTTGAGAGAAGAGTTAAAAGATTTCAGAATCTGAGTCACGTTACTGTTATGCACAATAATACTACTGATATTCACGCTGGAAAATCTGCTGAGATTCTGCGCGACGGATCCGGTGCCGCCTGGCCGATCTGCCTCGGCTATTTTCCCATCGGGCTGGCACTGGGGGTCCTGGCCCAGAAGGCCGGGTTGCCGTGGTGGGCCGTGGCGATGATGTCGATCCTGGTGTTTGCCGGAAGCGCCCAGTTTATCTGTGTTGCCATGATCGCAGCAGGAGCATCAACACCGGCCATCATTCTAACCACATTCGTCGTCAACCTGCGTCATGTCCTGATGAGTTCGGCGCTTGCCGTATACCTTCAGAGTGTCAGTCGTCAATTTCTGGCTCTCTATTCATACGGCATCACGGATGAAAGCTTCGCCGTCAACCTGACACGCTTCCGTGAAGGAAACTGGGACCGGTACCGGGCTCTGGTCGTCAATCACCTGGCCAACAGCGTCTGGATCATCGCCACAGTCAGCGGTGCCCTGGTTGGCCAGTTTGTTCCCCAGGGTGCCTTCGGCATCGACTACGCCCTGACCGGCATGTTCATCTGCCTGTTGGTGTTCCAGCTGCAGGGGCGGATTTATATTTTGACGGGACTTCTTGCCGCGTTCATTTCCATCGTCTGGTACCTGGTGATTCCGGGAGACTCTTACATCGTCGGCGCTTCGATGTGTGCCGCGACCATCGGCTACCTGCTGAAAAGACGGCATCGGAGGGGCACATGACCTTCAACGACTACCTGCTGCTGTTCGGCGGCATGGGGCTGGTTACATACCTGCCACGCGCCCTGCCCCTGCTCTACCTGGCGCACAAAAAGATGCCGCAGTGGCTGATCGACTGGCTGAGCCTGATTCCGGTGGCAATTCTGAGCGCGCTGCTCGCCCCGTCGCTCTTCACCGACGCCGCAACCCGAAGCCTTGCCTTCGGCAAGCTTGAATTCCTGGTAGCGATCCCAACCCTGCTCTTTGCCTTGAAGACCAGAAGTCTTGGTGGGACAGTTTTGGTGGGGATGTTGCTTTATTGGTTGGCAGGTTAAAGGCGGGGGTTGGAGGCTGGAGGCTGGAGGCTGGAGGCTGGAGGCTGGAGGCTGGAGGCTGGAGGCTGGAGGCTGGAGGCTGGAGGCTGGAGGCTGGAAAACATTAAACTGCAAAGCCATAATGATTCATCAATATATTGATGAATCATTATGGCTTACTAACTGTTTGCCAGCCCCTGCCTCAAACCAGTCCCCAGTCTCCAGCCTCCAGCCCCTGTCACTCACCCCTGTATACGGCGAGGGGCCCCCAGGCCTGGCAGACCGGCATCATCTCGATACTGTTGATATTCAGGTGCGCCGGACGGTCGACAACCCAGGCGACAGCTTCGGCAATATCGGTGGCAGACATCGGCTCCGTGCCGTCGTAAACCTTGCCGGCAGCCTCGTCATTCCCCTTGAAGCGCACATTGGAGAATTCCGTCTCCGCCATACCGGGCTGGATACAGGTCACTCTCACCCGGGTGCCAAGAAGGTCGGCGCGCAGGTTGCGTGAAAACTGGTTGACAAAGGCTTTGGTGCCTCCATAGGCGTTGCCACCGGGATATGGCCAATCACTGGCAGTTGAACTGATGTTGATGATATGCCCCCGGTCGCGCTCCACCATCCCGGGCAGAATAGTGCGGGTACAGTACATCAAGCCCTTGACGTTGGTATCGACCATGACTTCCCAGTCTTCAATATCAACCTGATGTGCAGGTTCAAGGCCCAGTGCGAGGCCAGCATTATTGACCAGGACGTCGATCTCGCTGAACCCTGCTGGCAGAGACGCGACAGCGTTCTCCACTGCAGTTCGGTCACGTACGTCAAGCTGCACGACGTGGACAGGGCATTTCTCTGCCAGTTCAATTTTCAGATGTTCGAGTCTTTCAAGCCGCCGTGCCGTCAGGATCAGCCGATTGCCGGGAGAGGCAAAAATCCGTGCGCACGCTTCGCCGAAACCGGACGACGCCCCAGTAATCAGAATAGTCTGTTCTGCCATAAAGAAACCTTTCTATACTAGGAAGCGGAGAGCTGCTTCACAATCTGCGTTTCATCTGGGAATTCACCGGTCTGCTTCTTTGAATAGACCAATTTCCCATCGATGACCACTTCAAAAACACCACCTGAAGAACTGATCAGGTCGACTTCAAACCCACAATGTTGCTTCAACAATGCCGCCAGACTGGCGGCACGGGCTTCGTAACCTCACATGTTACAGAATTCAATACTCGCTTTCATCGTTTTCATCCTTTGTCTGTCTGTATTGCGTCGAGGGACTGCTCAAGGCGTCGGATGGTCCCTTCAAGTATATCGTTGCTGACGCCCATCCCGATATAGCCTGTCTGCCCGTAGGTATCATAGAGGTCGACCTGCTCAGTCAAGACCTCTATTTCAGCACGCATGACCTCTCGGCCCTGCAACCTGCAGGTAATTGCAAAGATGCGTTGCGCGAGGAAATCGGGCAAGTCATCAATCTGCTGCGCCCGGATTGTCGCAGCATGCAGTCTGTCAAGATGTTCCATAGGATCTCCCTGAGCAGAGAACTTAGAGGTCTCCTGTAATTTATAACATGTTGCGATTATCAGGAAAATGGCATCAAGTGGTTTAACTATTCAAAAGATAATCCCCGGGGTGACTGGACAGTGTCATGGCAAATCAGATTATAATGAATTTCATTACACTAGCAACATGAGGTTTATCATGACGATCAGCTACCCCTTGACGGTCTTTTACGACGGCGCCTGCGGTGTCTGCTCAAAGGAGATGAGACACTACCGCAAGGTCGCCGACCAGCGCGTCCAGTTTGTTGACATCGCCGCAGTTGATTTCAGTGCCGGATCCTACGGCAGATCGGAGGCTGACTTCCAGAGAGAGCTGCACGTGTGCGACGCTGACGGACACTTCTATACCGGTGTCGAAGCGTTCCGCAAGCTATGGGAGGCCTTGCCGTCACCCTTTTACCCTTTACTGTCATTAACCGTCGGACTTCCCGGGGTCAACCTTGCGGCACGTACAGGCTATTCCATATTTGCACGCTACAGGCACCTGATGCCGTCAAACAAAAACAACATATGCATTCTTCCCAAAAAGGATTGATTGTGGCTGCCACATTCCTGGGATTTTCAGGTTCCGGGTATTTTCGACAGTATTTCTTCCATGGAATTTGTGATAAAGTGAGAATTAACGTCGCCTTAAAAAGGTAGGTCTCTCAAAATGCGCATCCTTATTCTCGATGACGACCCCGATATCCGTAACCTTCTCGAGACGGCCCTGACCATGAAGGGGCACGAAGTCAAAACCCTCGCCGACCCGACAGAGTTCCCATTACTCAACGATCAGAAATGCCCCTGCAAACCTAATGACTCCTGTAGTGACGTGCTAATCGCTGATATCGTTATGCCTAAAATCGAAGGGATAGAATTTGTCAGGGGCCTTAAAGATGAAGGTTGCTGGCCCCTAACACTTGGCAACGTGGCAATTATGAGCGGCTATCTGACGTTGCATTACATGAATGAGCTGAACTCCATGGGCATCCACTACTTCCGCAAGCCCTTTGAAATGCAGGAGATCTTCAACTGGGTGGAAGAGTGTCGGGAACGGCTGGAAAAAAGTTGAGGATATCACTTCCTGGCATAGGCCGCCCCGGGTATACCGGATAGCCTCCCTGATTTACCGGAACTAAGGATATGAACAACTACGCAATCGTCCGCCAGGAACACTTGAACCACTACGGTTTCCTGTTCGGTGGGGCTCTGTTGCAATGGGTTGACGAATACGCGTGGCTGGTCGCTTCGAGGGATTTTCCGGGATGCCCGCTGGTGACTGTCGGCATGGACAAGATCAGCTTCCGCAAGCCGGTGCTCAACGGTTCGATCCTGCGCTTCAACATCAGACCGGCAAAACAGGGAAAAACCTCGATACAGTACACGGTGGATGTTTACGCCGACGCCCCTGGTGCCAACTCGGAACAAACCGTCTTTTCGACCACCATCACCTTCGCTCACGTCGACCAGGACGGCACCAAGCAGGTGCTGCCTCAAAAAGACCGGCTGCGCTCTGAAATGGAAGAGCCCTGAGGGAAGAGGGCCCTTTCTCTTTTCGCCTGCACCTGTTCACGATCTTACAAAACATAATGGTAGAGTTGTTTTTAGTGATCCAAAAGGTCCTTATGTAATTGAGGAGAAAGAATGATTTACTGGTTAACCAGGGAGGATTACGCTGCCACGGCACGAAAGTTAACCCTGGGGCTTGGCAGTACCTTTACCGATCTTCAGCCGTTAAGTTATGAGCGTGTATTTTACAAAAGGAATTTGCCAAAAGGACATTATATTTTTACCGATTTTGACCGCTTGAGCCAATACGAGATTGAATGTGCGATCTCTGCTACAGACGCAATCCGCAAAAAGTCTCCCGCCAGTATTATCCTCAATGATCCACGCTGGGTTCTGGAGCGTGTTCCACTCCTGACGACTCTTTATCGTGCAGGCCTGAATGATTTTGAAGTGACACGCCTTGATAATGGTGACAGGCCAGACCGGTTCCCGGTCTTTGTCCGCTCGGAAGATGACTACAGGAGACCTTTCACGGGGCTGATTTCTTCTGCCGAGGAGCTGGAAGAATCCTTGACATCACTTCGTGAACAGGGCCGCTGCCTGAAACGCAGGATTGCCGTCGGGTTCTGTGCAGAAACCGACCCTGACGGTTTTTACAGGAAATATGGCGTGTTTAAAATCCGCGAGCACATGATCCCGCAACACATTTTACGAGGCCGCCACTGGATGGTTAAATCGAGGGGTTCAGAAACAAACGAGGCGTTTGCCAATGAAGAACTGAATTTCGTCAGAAACAACCCTCACCAGGAGCAGTTAAGAGAAATCTTCAAACTTGCCCACATTGATTTTGGTCGTATTGACTACACCATCGTGGGAGGGAGAGTTCAGACTTTCGAAATCAATACAAACCCAACGTTTCCAAATTTCGGCAAGAAGAAAGATGTCCGATCGGAAAGACGAGAGATCATTCAACAAAGAATCATTGAGGCCCTGGAAGCCTTGCAATCTGTGGGACTTCCAGGGGGACCAATTCGCTTCTCACTGCCCAAGCCATTTCTGGACCGGCCACGGATACCACGAAGATCAGGTCTTCCCACGCGGCTGTATTGGGCGATCAAAGGCAACCTCAAACTATGATATTTATAACATCTTAAGCCGTGGATAAAGTTTCGTCACCCTCCAGGCAACAATAACAAAGCAGACTCTATTGTGATCTCAACAAAAATCAACGTTTGTGAACCATTATGCGACAGCGCCCAGAAGATGTGGGAGCAAGCCCGCACGAGTTGTGATTCCACTTGCCGCGATTACCATGCCTCTTGGCAGTTTCTCCGTCTGCTCAAGGTGATTAGCAGTATTCATGGTGATCGCGATTTTTTCCTGGAAACAACCCGGCAGTTAGCACGTGATCGCGAGTTGAAGAAGATCCTCATCTCTGCAGCGGCTGATTACGGTACACTGGCTCATGTCCTTGCAGCCTGCAGGGCTGAGGGCGTTGAGCCGGAAATAACCCTTGTTGACTTGTGCCCTACCCCCTTGCTGAACAACCAATGGTATGCTGAACGTTTCCATGCAGATGTCAAGATTGTGCAAAGCGACATTTTGACCTATTGTCAGAATTCAAAATTTGACATGGTCTGCACTCATTCCTTCCTGGGCAGATTTTCACCTACAGGAAGAGAACAACTACTGAGAACCTGGCATGATTTGTTGCGCCCCGGAGGTTGGGTCCTCACCAGTAAAAAGGTACGCCCAACACATGTTGCGGCAACGGTTACCTATGATGACAATGATGCTGACATCTTCGTTGAAAAACTGAGGTCCGCTGTTTTACGGTATGAAAAAGTACTCGACGTCGAACTGAGCGATTTACTGGAAGCCGGGCGAGCTTATGTCATGACAAAGTTTAATTATAATCTGCGCTCGTCAGACGAACTGGGTGAGTTGTTCACCTGTAACGGTTTTGAACTCATCAGAGTCGACACGCCAGAGAGATTATCTCCGGACGTCGACCCGCCTTCTGTCGTTGCAAGAGATCACGGTCAAAGAGTCAGGATTTTAGCCAGGAGGAAATAGTGGGTTTCAAAATCAGCGGTGTATTCATGGCAGTCACGCTAACCATGATGTTCTGTGCGGCCACTATGGCAATCCAGGCCGGGGCACATGACATCTTTAACGGTAAAACAATTACTTACGTTGTTTCTACCAAGCCCGGCGGCGGATACGATGCGTACGCCCGATTGATTGCTCCTTATCTCGAGAAGTACCTTCCTGGTTCAAAAGTCGTCGTACGTAATGTGCCCGGTGCGGGACATATCATCGGAGCCAATCAAGTCTATGCAGCCAAACCTGACGGACAAACTATCATTACTTTTAACACAGGACTTATTTATGCCCAGCTGCTGGGACATGAAGGGATTCAGTTTGACCTGCGTAAAATGAGTTGGATTGGCAAGGCGGCCGCAGACTCTAGGGTTTTGCTGGTTGGCAATAACTCCTCTTTTCAATCTGTTGATGACCTGAAAAACGCGATCAAGCCAATCCTTCTTGCTACAGCAGGGGTTGGCAGCGCCTCACATAACGAGTCACTTTTCCTGCAAAAAGCGCTCGGCTTTAATGCCAGGATCATCACCGGCTATGGTGGAAACGAAGCAGAGCTTGCCGTTTTACGTGGTGAAGTTGACGGCATGTTCGGATCGTTAAGCTCGTTAAAGCCATTTGTCGCTCGTAACCAGGGGAGTTTCATCCTTGCCGTTGACGCCAACCTGACTGGGATCCCGGAAGCATCCGACCTGGTTACAACTGACAACGGTCGTGCCCTGATTAACCTGATCAGCTCACAATCCATCTTGGGACGCTTAACTGCAGCACCGCCCGGGATACCGGAGCCCCACCTTTCCCTGTTTCGCGGGGCCTATGCACGGGCGCTATCAGACCCGGGGCTTATTGAACAGGCCAATCG
>Ga0070729_10002852_pt1 | contig 21305 bp, 11 predicted proteins | sample tdDd472_FD_66725 | JGI IMG/M metagenome (GOLD analysis project Ga0070729, IMG submission 66725) | Marine sediment microbial communities from the Atlantic coast under amendment with organic carbon and nitrate - tdDd47.2 | ecosystem: Environmental > Aquatic > Marine > Coastal > Sediment | place... | reverse complement strand
CATCTGAACACAGTCACCCGCCATCTGAACGCAGACACCTGTCATCTGAACGCAGTCACACGCCATCTGAACACCAATAGCAAGCGTCTGAATTCTGAATGCTGCATTCTGAATTGCATTTTCTGCCATCTGAACACTCTTTCAATATTTTTCCCCACTTTGCGTTAATTAAAGCACAAACAACCCAAGCTCCGCATGAACTACCAGGTGTATGTAATAGAACTATCCAAAAAAGTGTTTTCTGAAAACGCCAAATTTCGGCAAGCCAACCCACAATTCAACGGAGTACTGGAGTGTCTGTACGTAGGCATGACCAGCAAACCGCTCAAAGAGCGCTTGCAGCAACACCTCACCGGCTATCGCAACCAAAAAGGACACAAACTATCCGCCAACATAGTGCAGAAATACGGTCGCTACCTGCGCCCCAGCCTCTACAACCACATCAACATTAATAAAATGACAAGGCAACAAGCCCTGCAAATGGAAGAAAAGCTCGCACTCGATTTGCGCAAGCAAGGCTATGCCGTTTGGTTTAACTAATCCGCCCTGCCATTATAAGCTACGGCAGAGCTAACCAAAATCATTTTTAATATCTGTCAAATTGTGGTAATATTGTTTACCAAACCTATTGTATGAAAAACAACTACATTTTATTCCTACTCCTTTGTGCCTTTTCGGTAAGCACATTTGCACAAACCCCAAGCATAAAGTGGTGGTACAACACCAATGATGCGGCTTTTGGCAACGCAGCATCCGCAGATTTTGATAATGACGGAAAACTAGAAGTGGTATTTGGTTGTTACCGAAACGATAGCTCCGTACATGCACTCAATGCAGAAAACGGCACACTACTATGGAAATACAACACTGCCCCAAACGGCTTTGAAGGATGTAATGACGTAGCACCTATCATCTATGATGTAGATGGAAGTTCTACTTTAGAAGTAATTGTACCCAGTTCATGCAATCCCAAAACCTTTTGCTTCAATGGAAACAACGGTACGGTAAAATGGGTATGCAACACCAAAGGCAGCGACTCCCCTCCCACCATTGCTGATATAGATGGTGACGGAAAACCCGAAATACTACACGGAGAATTTGGTGGTTTTGTAATATGCATTAATGCAGAAGATGGCACCAAAGCATGGGAAATAGCAGTAGACTCTAACTCATGGGTACAAACCGCACCCACCGTTTTAGATTTAAACGGTGACAGTATTCTAGACTTTGTAGTAGGCACCTGGAACTTCAATTACAACGATAGCATTGTAGCTTTTAGAGGAGATAACCAAACAAGGCTTTGGTCTTTTGCCGTAAACGACCACATGTATCATGGCACAGCCGTAGCCGATTTTGATTTAGATGGCAAGCCGGAGTTAGTAGTTGGTTCTTACAACGATACGCTATATTGCATCAACGGTGAAGATGGCACTATCGACTGGAAATACAGAGGCACGGGTGGTTTTGCCGGAACTCCTGCCAGCATTGGCGATATAGATAATGATGGTAACTGTGACATTGTATTTGTAAACGGATTTAAAGTAACGGCACTAAATAACAACGGTACATTCAAATGGGATTATACCATTCCTAACGGCAGAACGGCCTTTAGAGGAGTAGTATTGGCAGACATCACTAACGACCAATATAAAGATGTAATATTTGGAACAAGCAATGGCGAACTTACTGCCCTGCACGGTAATAACGGAAATGTAATTTGGAACATGAACCTTAGGGCGCATTATGGCGATAACCGATATGAAATAGACCATGCTCCGCTAGTAGCAGATTTTGACGGAGACGATACACTGGATGTATTTATTGCAGGTGGCCATGCCGAATACCCTAACTTTTTTAATGATTTCGGAAGAGCTTACCTTATTTCTACAGGTAGCAAAGGCAACGGCCCGGACTGGTTAATGTTTCAAAGAGATGCCAGACGCCAATCTTCTTTTTGTAGCTCTATGCTAAACAGTATAGCTGAAACATCAGCTAACCAAGAGGCAGCAACTGTTTTTCCAAATCCGGCTAGTAATAATATTACCATTAGTTTCAATGAATCGGAGAAAGCAAAGAACATAACCATTTATAATACCAATGGCAAAATGGTATTCTCACAAAATAACGTAAAGACAAACCAATTAAACGTGCAGCTTCACAACTGGCAAAATGGCATGTACTTTTATCAGATTCAAAATTCCGATGAAAAAGTGGTAAGTGGAAAGTTTATAGTACAGCAGTAAACCCGAAAGCATAAAAACCAAAAAGCCCTTACAAAATGTAAGAGCTTTTTAACACTTAAAGTGTGGCGGAGAGAGGGGGATTCGAACCCCCGGTACCAGTTTCCCAGTACGACAGTTTAGCAAACTGTTGGTTTCAGCCACTCACCCACCTCTCCAATGGGACGCAAATGTAAAAATACCTTTTAAATTAGAAAACACCTTAGTCAACTTTTGCCATATTTTTATTATTTTCGGCTTCTTTTATAAAACTAGGGTATAATGAGGGTAATTTTACTGGGAGCAATATTCCTAACGGTTAATCTTTTCGCACAAAACAACACCGACCAAAACAAGTTTAGGCAAATGTACGACCTATTGCCTACTCCTAACGTATATCGTAACGCTGCCGGAGCACCCGGTCATGAATATTATCAGCAAAAGGCCAATTACGACATAGCAGTAGAGATTGATGATGAAAAGCAAACGCTTAAAGGAAGCGAAACCGTTACTTACATTAACAATTCACCCGATGCACTGGAATACCTTTGGATTCAATTAGATCAAAACGTTAGAGCCAAAGACTCTGACACCTATAAAACACAAACAGGCGGCATTGATAAAGAGAATGGCGTGCAAATGGAAACCCTAAAACGCCTACACATCGACTTTGACGGAGGATTTAAAATACAAAAAGTTACTGACGCTTCGGGTAAGGCGTTACCTTATACCATCAACAAAACCATGATGCGTATAGACTTGCCAAAACCATTGGCGCCTAAGTCATCTTTTAGCTTTAAAGTAGAATGGTGGTATAACATCAACGATAGATTGGCCATAGGCGGAAGAAGCGGATACGAATATTTTCCTGAAGATGATAACTACCTTTATACCATTGCACAATTCTTCCCAAGAATGTGTGTGTACAACGATGTAGAAGGATGGCAAAACAAACAATTCCTTGGAAGGGGAGAATTTACGCTACCGTTTGGCGATTACAAAGTTTCTATCACCGTTCCTGATGACCACATTGTAGCTGCTACAGGTACACTTCAAAATTCTTCATCGGTATTAACGGCTGCACAAAAAGACCGTTTTAAAAAAGCAAACAGTTCGTATGAAGAACCCGTAATTATTGCCACACAAGAAGAAGCGGAGAAAAGAGAAAAAGCAAAATCGAAAACCAAAAAGACCTGGACGTTCCAAGCTACTAACGTTAGAGACTTTGCCTTTGCAACTTCTCGTAAATTTATTTGGGATGCAATGGCAGTAAAAGTGGGTGGCAAAAATGTGTTGGCCATGAGCTACTATCCAAAAGAAGGAAATCCGCTTTGGGAAAAATACTCTACCAAAGTAGTAGCCCACACCATTAAAACGTATTCAAAATACACGGTAGATTATCCTTACCCGGTAGCTATTTCGGTACATGCCGATGATATAGGTATGGAATATCCCATGATTTGCTTCAATTACGGAAGACCTGAAAAAGACGGCACCTATACCGAACGATTAAAGTACGGAATGATTGGCGTTATCATCCATGAAGTAGGGCACAACTTCTTCCCTATGATTATTAATTCGGATGAAAGACAATGGACATGGATGGACGAAGGCCTTAATACTTTTGTACAATACCTTACCGAGCAAGAATGGGAAAGAGGATATCCTTCAAGAAGAGGGCCCGCTTATAAAATTGTAGATTACATGAAAGGTGATAAAAACTTCATCGCTCCTATCATGACCAACTCCGAATCTATCTTCCAGTTCGGAAATAATGCTTACGGAAAACCGGCTACCGCATTGAACATTTTAAGAGAAACCGTTTTGGGTAGAGAGTTATTTGACTATGCGTTTAAAACCTATTCTGAAAGATGGAAATTTAAACACCCTTCGCCTGCCGATTTCTTTAGAACAATGGAAGATGCATCAGGCACTGACTTAGATTGGTTCTGGAGAGGTTGGTTCTTCACCAACGACCATGTAGATATTTCTATTGACGATGTAAAATGGTACAAAGCCAATACATTCGACCCTAAAAAGGATTTTCCGGCAAAGCAAATAGAAGAAACAAAAGACGATAACAAGTTTATCGGAAACAAAAGAAACAAAACCGAAATCAAACAAACCTATAACGAAAAAGACCCGAAAGTAAACGACTTCTATAACACCTGGAACAGATACGAAGTTACTGTATTAGATGAAGAAGATTACAAATTCAAAATAAGCGACTTTGATGAAGGCGAACAAGCCATCCTAAGTGGAGACTACAATTACTATGAAGCAAGCTTTACCAATAAAGGCGGATTAGTAATGCCTGTTATCTTACTATTTGAATACACTGACGGAACAGAAGAGGAAGTAAGAATTCCGGCAGAGATATGGAGGCAAAACAATGAGTACATTTCTAAAGTGTTTGTTACTAAAAAAATAGTAAAACAAATTACACTTGACCCATATTTAGAAACTGCCGACACCGAAACTTTTGACAACCACTGGCCAAGAGTTGCAGAGCCGTCAAGATTTGATGTTTTCAAAAACAACTACGAGCCTGAAAACCCGATGCAGCGTAAAAAAAGAGCTGACGAAAAGAAAAAGTAATTGAGCAATAAAAGCTACATATTGTTTTTTACGTTAGTAATTAGCGGTATTCTTTTTTCAAATTTCACTACCCTTCCTTCTGGCGTCATTCTGAACAAAAGTGAAGAATCTAACAAGCATGATTTTCACGTTTCCATTATTGATGTCAATCACAACCAAGAAAAAAACACCATAGAGGTTAGCCTAAAAGTATTTATTGACGATTTAGAAAAAGCACTCACCGAAGAAAACAAAGCGCCAAAGCTTTTTTTAAACACTAAGAAAGAAAACCAAAAGGGAGACACCTACATAAAAGCCTATTTGAACAAACATTTTAAAATAACGATAGATGGTGAAGCAGTGAATGGCAGTTATTTAGGCAAAGAATACGAAAACGATGTGTGCTGGATGTATGTAGAATACACCAACATTAAAAAACCGAAAAGCATTAGCATACAAAATAGTATGTTGCTAGAAACTTATTCCGATCAGGCGAATATCATTCACTTTAAATCAGGAACCACAAAGCACAGCAAAGCACTACAGTCACAAGATTTTATAATGTCGTTTAATTTATAAGATAATTAACACTAAGTCGTTAACTAAAAGGCATAACCACTGTAAATTTTCTTTCTATTTTAGTTAACATCGTAGGCTGTAATGAAAACACAAATCACAACACTTTTAGCAATACTTACTTTAGGAGCAAATGGCTTTGCACAATGCAATGAGTTTAACAAAGAATTAGAAGAAGTAAGGAAGGATGCCTATTACATAGAGTTTATTCAATACTACAACCCAAAACTTCTCGATTTCTCCGCACAAAAACTAAAACCGTTTTACGAAAAACATAAATTAACCTTCTTACCAAAAGTAGAAGAACGAATTAACTTTCTATCTACACAAAAATTTGGTGAAGTAGCATATCTGTATGCGGTACACAAAAACAACAAGTCAGAAATTGAAAAATATCTCATTCAAAAAAACTTACCTACTTATCTATCTGTTTTAGTTCCTTCGCTTAGCGCTTACAACAATTTACATATAAGCAAAGATGGTAAAGCAGGTTACTGGCTACTCTCCTATCCCGTTGCATCAAAATACGGACTTACCCAATCCGTTTCGGTAGATTCAAGAAAAAATGCTTCGCTTTCCATAGTTTCGGAAGTAGCCGCAAACTATCTAAGTGATTTAAACAAAAATTACAAAAACCTTGACTTGGTAGCCGCTTATATTTTTAATCCTGCAGCCTATAACAGAGCTAAGTTAAGAAGCACTAATCCCAAAGACTTTACAGAAGTGGAGAAACACATTGAAGAATGTGACAAAGAAAAACTCTACGACTTTTTGGCCATGCTTTACATTTTTGGGGAGCTTGAAAAAATAGATAAGGAATTACCACTGGCTAAGGTTAAACCCAATGTTTTCCCGGCTGTGTTAATTGAAAAACCACTAAGAGTTGAAGCCATTGTAAAGGTTTGCAACATCACACAGAAAGAAATTGAAGCATATAATCCTATTTTATATGGAAGAACGCTACCCGCCTATTTTTCGTTTCATTTACCAAAAGAAAAGTTAGAAGTATTTAATAGTTTAAAAGACAGCGCTTACAAATACCAAGATTCAGTACTAAACAAAAAAGCAGTACCCGTTGACAGAATTGTGTTCAGCTCAACCAATGACGATATAGCTGCTGCAGACGTTCCGGAAAATAAAGCAAAAGTAGTTTACACCGTAAAGTCAGGTGATAACCTTGGTTTTATAGCAGAAAAATTTGACACCCGAGTAAGCAAATTGCAATACTGGAATGGCATTAGAGGAACAAGAATTAATGTTGGACAAAAGTTAGATGTGTACGTTCCAAAATCTAAAAAGGACTATTATCAAAAAGTAGCAAAAGGCGGTTACGTAGCTAAAAACAATAATGATGAGAAGTCAAACACCAATAACAACACACCTGAACCAAAAGAAATTAATGCAAAAGGAACATTAACTACTTATACTGTGAAAAACGGAGACTCGCTCTACTCTATTGCAAAACAATTTCCGGGTGTATCTTCACAAAACATTATGGATTATAACGGCATTGATGCAAACATTAAACCCGGACAAGTCATTAAAATACCTAAATTTTAAACCTAACTTATGAAGCCCATTCAAACACTAGCTTTTTTACTGGTCTGCCTCTTAGGAATAGGAATTATTTCATGGACCTTCCCTGAAGATGGTATTGCTGTAAATGATGACTTTAAGTTACAGTTTGTAACCCTTGATGAGCTTTTCTTTAATGAAGAAAAAGAGGAAAAAGATTTGTCAAACATCCTTTCAATTATAGAAAGTGAAACAAAAGACAAAAAGCTAGAAGTAGATAGCAACGCCATTAAAGCAAGAGAACAAGCCATCAGAGATTCTATTCAAAAAATAAACCTTAAACTTCATTATAAAGACAATAACAAAGCTATACTACATTCATTTTTTGCAGCCTTAGACAAAGTAAAAGCCGAAGGCGGTAAAATAAGGGTAATGCACTACGGAGATTCACAAATTGAAGGTGACCGTATGACATCCTTATTCAGAAACAGATGGCAAAACACTTTTGGCGGTAGCGGCCCGGGATTAGTTGCACCCGTTCCATTAGTTACGGCATCAAGCATTCGGCAAGAATTTGGCGATGAATGGAAAAGATACACACTTTACGGTGCTAGAGATACTACCGTAAAGCATAACCGATATGGTTTATTGGCAGGCTTTGGAAGATATGCACCTGTAAATGCTTTTCAAAAAGATACCATGTACTCCGGTAAACTCACGTTTAAAAAATCCTACATAGGATATAAAAACACACAAAACTTTAGCAAGTGTAAAATACTTTACGGCTACAATAAAGCTGAAGTAACCTGCGAAGTATATCATGGAGAAAACTTAGTTTCTACTCACAAACTACCTGCAAATAATTCTAATCAAACTTTAGAAATTAATTTCGGAGGAGTACCCAATGAATTCTCATTTGTTTTCAAAGGAAAAGACAGTCCTGATTTTTACGGCATCTCATTTGAAAGCAATAGTGGAGTAATTGTAGATAATATTGCCTTAAGAGGAAGTGCGGGAACCATTTTCGGTAAAATAGACAAATCATTACTTCAAGCTCAGTACGATAAACTAAACGTAAAACTTTTAATCCTTCAATTTGGAGGAAATGTAATACCACACATCAAATCAGATAAGAAAGCGGAAGACTATGCCAAATGGTTTGCTTCGCAAATCTATCGTTTAAAGGGTATGAACCCGAGCGCTTCTGTGATTGTTATCGGCCCTTCAGATATGTCGGTAAAAGAAAAGAATGAATACGTAACGCAACCTTATTTAGAAAAAGTAAGAGATGAATTAAAGAAAGCCTCTTTAGATGCGGGCTGTGCTTACTTTGATATATACGAAGCAATGGGTGGCAAAAACTCTATGCCATTATGGGTAAATGCAGAACCTAGCTTAGCAGCACCTGATTACATTCACTTCAGTCAGAAAGGTGCTCAAAAAATGGCGGAATTAGTTTACAAAGCAATTGAAGACGATTACAAAGAATACAAAGCAAAATGAGAATAGTTATTAGTTATTGGTTACAGATTATTAGTTTAAGCAGAATTGTAAATTCCCGCATTTCAATTCTTATTACTATCCTTCTAACTTTTTCCTTTCAACTTTCAACACTCAACTCACAAGCTCAACCCAACTATCCGCACGAACTACCCTACTACCCTTTTATCCACTACGCAAGTAACAACATCCAATTCTTTGGTGATAGCAGTTCTTATGACAACCTGTATTCAAAATTTGATGATATTATTTTTCAAGGAAAAGGAAAAGTAAACATGGTTCACATTGGTGGTTCGCATATTCAGGCAGACATTTGGAGTGAACGCATGAGAGAAAGATTACAAAAGTTTAGCACCGGAAATAACGGAGGAAGAGGATTTATTTTTCCTTATAAAATTGCTAAAACTAATAACCCTTACAACTACATTGCTTCGTATGATGGCGATTGGGAGTTTTGTAAAAACACTTTAAGAGACAGAAATTGCAATTTAGGCTTATCAGGAATTGCTGTAACTACATTTGACACCACTTCACACATCAACATCTCATTCAGAGAAGAAGTGGGTGGAATACCTTATGCTAAATATGATGTGAAAAAAGTAAAAGTCTTCCATGATTTCGACAGCACACAATTTGAAATAAAATTATTCAATGACTCACAAGCGGTTGCCACACATTACGATTCATTAGGCTATACAGAGTTTGTTTTGTCAAACCCCATTAACAAAATTGAACTGGAAATATATCGAACCGACACCAACCAAACCAGTTTTACACTTTACGGAATTACACTTGAAACCGAAGACCCTGGATTTGTTTATAATGCAATTGGAGTAAACGGAGCAAGCACTAGTTCTTATTTAAAATGTAAACAACTAGCACAACACATAAGCGTTTTACAGCCGGATTTAGTAGTGTTTTCAATAGGTATAAACGATGCTTACGATACTGACTTTAATGAAAAGCTTTACTTTAAAAACTACTCTAGATTAATTGATGAAATTAAAGAATTGTGTCCTAATGTTCACTTCTTGTTAACCACAAATAATGATAGTTATTACAAAAGAAGATGGCCAAATAAAAATGCCTATCAGGTGAGAGAACAAATGCAAAAACTATCTGAAAAATATAATACAGGTGTTTGGGATATGTTTGAGGTAATGGGCGGCTTGGGTTCAGTAAACGACTGGATTGACAATGGATTAGCAAAAAAAGATAAAATACATCTTACTAGAGAAGGATATAATTTAATGGGAGATTTGATGTTTTCAGCATTGATAAAATCGTATGACGATTATTTAAAAAAAACTAACTCCGAACCCATAGATTGACAACAACACTTTTAGATATAAATTCAATTTTGGATTTTCTGAAGTCTATTTTCGTATATGACGAAAAGACTCCTCTCCTTTTCACCGACTTTTATTTCTGGGCATTCTTTGCATTTGTAATGACTGTTTACTCAGTTATCTACAAACAAAAAGCACTACGAAATGCCTTCTTATTCATTGTTAGTATATTCTTCTATTACCAAACTAGTGGGCTATTTTTCTTTATACTCCTCTTCTCTACTGTTTCCGATTTCTACATCGGGAAAATGATACATTCAAGAAAGAAGGTGATTTCTCAAAAACTCTGGGTAACAGTAAGTGTAGTCATTAACCTTTTTGTGCTGTGTTATTTTAAATATGCTTACTTCTTTACAGAGTCGTTTAATGAAATGTTCCACACCAAGTATGAAGTTATTAATTACATGGCATTGTGGAGCAACAGCTTTACAGGAACCACATTTGACGTAGATAAAATTATTCTTCCCGTAGGAATTTCCTTCTATACTTTTCAAACCATCAGCTATGCAGTAGATGTTTACAAAAGAAGAATAGAGCCCGTTAAAAGCATGCTCGATTTTGGCTTTTTCGTTTCTTTCTTTCCACAGTTAGTAGCAGGGCCAATTGTTAGAGCAAATGAGTTTATCCCTCAAATTTACAAGCCTTACAACCTCACTAAATACCAATTTGGATTAGCCGTATTCTGGATTTTAAATGGTTTGATAAAGAAAATGGTAATAGGTGATTACATTGCCGTAAACTTTATTGACAGAGTATTCTCCAACCCAATGCTGTATGGAGGATTTGAAAATGTAATGGCACTTTATGGTTATTCCTTACAAGTCTATGCCGATTTTTCTGGCTATACAGATGTTGCCATTGGCGTAGCCATGTTAATGGGCTTTCGCCTTCCTAAAAACTTCAATTCACCCTATAAAGCAAAAAGCACGGCAGAATTTTGGAAGCGTTGGCACATATCACTTTCTACATGGCTAAAAGATTATCTATACATTCCGCTTGGTGGAAATAGAACAGGAACAATTGCCACTTATTTATGTATTACGGGTATTGCTATATTCGTTATTTTTATATCCGGATGGCTTTGGTTAACTTACGTGTTCTTAGGAATAGCTATCGTTCTTACTACTATTTCCATAATCATTCCAAGCTTTAGAAAAGCAATTAGTCATAACATCAATTTGGCGGTAACCATGTTGTTGGGAGGCTTGTGGCATGGAGCAAGCTGGCAATTTGTAATTTGGGGTGGACTAAACGGATTGGGCTTAATTATTTATAAACTTTGGAAAAAGATTAGTCCGTATGACGGAAATAGAAAGTGGTACATAAACGCATGGAGAATATTCATCACCTTTACATTCATCACCTTTACAAGAATTTGGTTCAGAGGAGAAAGCATGGAAATTACAGGGCAAATTCTTTATCAAATAGCCAATAGCTTTGATTTTAGTATCATTTGGGAAGTTATTGTTTCATTCAAATGGGTATTTATAACCATGCTGATTGGTTACATCATCCACTGGCTACCGGAAAATACCAAAGTTTGGTACAGGCATTTGTTTATAAAAAGTCCGGTGTATGTTAAAGTATTAGTGGTGATAGTTACTGTTTTTGGCTTATACCAATCCATTAGCGCAGACCATGTACCGTTTATTTATTTTCAGTTTTAGGCAAGAAATGTTTAAATACAACCAATTTGCTTTTTAAAAAAGTATTACAAATTACTTACTTAATAAACTGGGCTTTTTAGCTAGTCAAATCTTTTTTTAAATTTACGAAAACTTTGAAACTATGGCAGTAAATATAGACTTAGAGATTGCTCAGAAAGCTCAGATGAAACATATAACTGAAATTTCTCAGAAATTAGGTATTAGTGATGATGATTTAGAATTATACGGGAAATATAAAGCAAAACTTCCGCTAAGTCTATTAAACGAAGAAAACATTAAAAAAAGTAAGTTAATTTTGGTTACTGCCCTTACACCTACTCCTGCCGGTGAAGGTAAAACAACTGTTTCTATTGGCTTAAATGAAGGACTTAACAAAATTGGTAAAAAGGCAGTAGTTGTTTTAAGAGAACCTTCTCTTGGCCCTGTGTTTGGAATAAAAGGTGGGGCTGCCGGAGGCGGTTATTCTCAAGTTGTTCCAATGGAAGATATTAACTTACACTTTACAGGAGACTTTGCAGCTATTGAAAAAGCTAATAATTTACTATCAGCTCTTATCGATAATAATATCCAAAATAAAAACAATAACTTAGGTATTGACCCAAGAACAGTGGTATGGAAAAGGGTAATGGACATGAACGACCGCTCTCTCAGAGATATAGTTATTGGACTTGGGGGAACCGGAAATGGCATTCCAAGACAAGACGGTTTTAATATTACTGCGGCTTCTGAAATCATGGCTATTCTTTGTTTATCGAAAAGCTTATCCGATTTAAAAGAAAAGCTCGGAAATATCTTTATAGGATTTACATTTGATAAAAAACCTATTTACGCCAGAGATTTAAAAGCTAATGGACCAATGGCGCTATTATTAAAAGACGCTATCAAACCTAATTTAGTGCAAACACTTGAAGGAAATCCTGCTATTATCCATGGAGGACCTTTTGCGAATATTGCTCAAGGAACCAATTCTATAATCGCAACAAAAATGGGCTTATCTCTTGCTGATTATGTAGTAACAGAAGCAGGTTTCGGTTCGGATTTAGGTGCCGAAAAATTCTTAAATATTAAATGTGGTTACGCAGGTCTTACCCCAAGCGCTGTAGTTATTGTAGCAACCATTAGAGCACTTAGATATCATGGCGGAGTTGGTTTAGATAAGATAGGCGAACCGAATGCTGAAGCAGTGGAAAAAGGTTTATGTAACTTAGAAAAGCATATAGAAAATATGCTTGCTTTCAATGTAACACCTGTTGTAGCAATAAATCACAGAACAGGCGATACGGAAGAAGAGATTGAAAAAATTATTAATAAATGTAAGGCAAAACATGTGCAGGCAGTTGTTTCTAAAGGATGGGCTGAAGGTGGAGAAGGAACAAAAGAAATAGCTTCTGCTGTTGCTAAAGTTGCAGACAATCATTCTAATAAATTACAACCCACTTACAAATGGGAAGATAGCGTTGAAAACAAAATATTAGCCATCGCTCAAAAAATTTATGGCGCAAAAGATGTTGAATACAGCAAGCAAGCAAGAACCGATTTAAAAAGAATTGAAAAACTTGGCTTACAAAATTTACCTGTTTGTATCGCAAAAACTCAAAAGTCATTTTCTGATAATGAAGCTTTGGTTGGAAGACCATCTGGCTTTACATTAAATGTAAGAGAGATTGAAATATCTGCGGGTGCCGGATTTTTAGTGCCAATTACCGGTGCAATGATGCGAATGCCGGGACTTCCAAGTATTCCTGCATCTGAAGGAATGGACATAACAGATGACGGTAAAGTAATTGGGTTATCTTAAATATTATTTCTTTCTAACACCAATAGAGTAATTATACTTAGGGACTCCGCCTATTGGAACAGTATAAAATGGTAAATATTTACCATATTGATTGGTTATGTAAAAACCAACATTATTATTATTCTTATTACCAGTTTTTATAATCTGAATATCTAATGAATTTCCTTTTTCAGCGTCAGTAATTTCGTGTTGGCTGCTGGCCCATTTACCTTCTGTACTGGTGGTAACCTTTAATCCTTTTTTAGAAGCCGAAACTATTCTAATATAAGAATCATCATCAAAATCAAAATTACTTTGCTTAACAGATATAGTATATTTATCTACAAATGGGTAAATATGAGAAACCGAAGGTGATTTTTCGTGTAAACGAAAGGTATATTCATAAGTAAAAGCATTTCCACCTTCTATTGCAACATTTTGTGTAGGAGAGGTAGATAAATAATATTTATATAAGTTTCCATCGTCTCCTGATGTTCCATCGCAAATCACTTTAAAAACATATCCACCGTACTCTTCATGATAATCACCTTCTATAGGGTTTAACGGCCCGAAAGAATACCACTTATTGTCATAAGTAGATTCTGCTCCAAATTTTTTAGTGAATTTTAAGACTCCTGATTTATAGCCATCAACAGGCCCTTTGTTTGCTGCATCATTCTTATTTAATGCATTTGCACCACCATAAATTGAAAAAGTAGTAGTTGAGTTAAAGCCCAACTTACTCTCGTCATGCATACCGCCACAATTAGGATCAAAAACTCTTATAAAGAAAGGCGTTTTATGATGCTTAGGTATTACAAAAAAGAAAATTTGATTATAGTCATCATCACCCCAGCTTTTTGGAGCATCTTTGCCAAAAGTAACTAAGTATGGAATATTCTCTTCATCACCCGGAATTGGTTGAGCAAACCCAATAAAAGCGCTCATCAAAAGAATTAACAAAATAACATTTTTCATGTTTCGAATCTTTCCAAGAAACGTACCACATTTTTACGCCTCTCACTAATCTTATTGATAAAGATAACAAAACTAGCTAACAAGTGTTGATTTTTTTATGTAAGAGAAGAAAAATAATCAATGAATTAAAAAATAAAAGTTACTGTTACTCTTCTGTTCAGTTGTTTTCCAAACTCAGTTGAGTTATCACCTATTGGTTTATCTTCTCCGGCTCCCTTTCGCATAATTAAATCATCAGAAACTCCTAGCTCAAGAATATAATCGGCAACAGATTTAACCCTCAATTCAGATAATGTTTTATTATAAGCACTAGTATTAGTGGCATCTGTATGTCCCTCAATTTTTAAGCTCTTGATTTTTGATTTCAGTGTTTTGTAATCTTTTATCATTTTCCGAATGATTTGTTCGTCCTCTCTATCTAATCGGTATTTACTTGAACCAAAATAGATGCTATATTTATATTTATCTCCCTCAGGATGAATGTTTTCAGATTGAATAAACTCAAGTTCCTTAATAGTTTCTTTTATAGAGTCTGCCTGAGCTAATAATATTTTAACCTGTTCGTTGATAATTGCTTTTATTTTAGCTTCATCATAACCTCTTCTTTTAAGCTCTAAATATTCTTCATACAATAACTCCATTGATTCCTCATCTGCAACCAAATATTCATAAATAAAATCTCCGTTTGACTCATTAACTATTTCTGTGATGATATAAGTTTTAGGAACACTGTCAAAAAGTGGATCTGTTAAAGGTATTTTTATATTCGATTCTTTTATAGACAAGGCATATACAACTGAATCCTTAGAAAAATCAGTTATATTAAACTCTGAATTAATGGATGATGGGCTGTTGAAATTCTCAGTAAAAGCTCCGCTTAAAACAGAGTCTTTAATTATAGCTTCATTAGCAAAAGACACAGGGAAATAAGTACACAAATAATTTTTCTCTCCTTCTTTGTCGGCAATTAAACCTACTTTTAACTCATAAATGCTATCCGTAAAAGTATAAGAAAACTCTTCACCAACCCCTAACAACTCATCATTCACAAACCAATAATAAACAGGATTTTCATAACCTTCTATGTTTAGCAAGCTTACTTTAAAAGTATGCAGTTCGTTTTTAATAATGTTTTCTGTATTGTGAATATAAACTTCTTTTACACTTTCTAACTCTAGGCCATAAGATGCCTCATTAAAATACAATTCATTTAAAATGGTATCTACAATATTTAACTGTACCTCATAAAACCCTTCTTTTTCAAAACAATGGTCAACAATTAATCCTCTTTTTTTGGTGCCATCTCCAAAGTCCCATTCATACATTAATGGAAGTGTATCCAACTTAAAAGTACCTTCTTCAAAAAACTCATAACAAAAATCTTCAGGTTGAATTAATGAATCACAATTAGAAAAAACCGGGATATCTTTTTGAAATAAAAAAACATCATCCGTGCCGTTTCTATTTGAGCTAAAATATCCGTTAAATCCAAATTTATCGGTAATAAATGCAAAATCATCGTGATAACTATTAATGGGTTCCGGTAACAAAACCGCCTCCTTTTTTTCAATATTTGAATAGTTTATGGTATAAATATCTAAGCCAAAGCTCTCTCTTCTATCTGAAGAAAAATAAAGTTGGTCAATGGCGTTTATATGAGGGAAAATTTCATTAAATTTAGTGTTTACTTTTTCTCCCATATTGGTTGGTTCAGTCCATTTACCATTTACTTTCTTGGAAAAATATAAATCATATCCGCCATATCCACCCGGTAAATTTGCACTAAAAAATAAAATATCTCCATCCTTATTTAAACTGGGATGCGTAAAGGTATAGGAAGTATCTTCTTTAAATATTAATTCTCCGTATTGCCAATCTGTGCCGTCATAACTCACCTCATATAAACCAAGAATATTATCTCTATTGTCATCACTCAACTGTTTTGGCAAATAAATATTTCTACTACATATTCCGTGCATAGAATCCGGGTAAAAAGTAATTGGACCATCATGTAAGATACTTCTCAAGCCTGAAGAAAAAAGCTCTAATTTAGTCCATAAACCGGAAGTGTCTTGGTAAGTAGAATATATATCAATTAAATGTTTAGCATTTTCATCTAAATGAGTGACAGTAAAATCATTCTTTTTATCACTACAAATTAAAAGCTTATTATCAAATTGACCTCCAACAAACTCATTATGCGTTAAACTTTTTGGGTGAGGTAATACGTTATATTCTTGAGAACTTAAGTCTACAGAAGTTAAAAAAAGAATACAAATAATTGGAGTATATCTAATCACTATATAATTCTTGGACTTTGTGCTTTTATTTTATAACCAAATTCATACCTGAGAATGATTTCATGCGAACCATAGGTAAATCCATTTAGATTAGACATGGTAAAATCATAAACATACCCAAATTTAAATTGGTCATTTATTGGCACATTAATAAAGCCTAAGATAGCATCTTGAGATCTAATTCCTAGCCCGAACTCCAAAATATTTTTGTAATTTAAGATAGCTGTTAAGTCTAATTGAAAATCAGAACCTTTAATATACCTCAGCAATACTGAAGGTTTTATAGTAAAATCATCATTGACATTTATAAAACTCCCCACATAAAAATTATAATTATAGTTGCTTAAAGAGTGATAAACATTTGGGCGGCTTTTAGTATCTGAGAATTTATGACTTAAAAATTTTGGAATACTAATTCCCATAAATAGTTTTTCACTTTCCAACAACAACCCTGAGCCAACATTTGGAATGTAGTAATTAACATTACCTCCATCAAAACTTGGATCATTTTCAGTAATGGTAGAAACTTCCCCCCACCTGTTTGAAAATAAATCCAGCGCTGCATTTAGTCCAAATCTTAAATTATAATTTTCGTTCAGCTTCAGTTTATAAGAATACGAAGGAAAAATACTTGACATATTGGTTACGCCTATTTTATCATTTTGAACTGTTAGCCCAATTCCCATTTTTTCATTTTTTAAAGGAGCGTGAGCTGAAAAAGAAAATGTATTGGGCGCTCCCTCTATCGATATCCATTGAGCTCTATAATCCAAAGCAATACTAAGACACTCTCGGCTTCCTGTAAAAGCAGGATTTAAAACTAATCCATTAAATATATATTGGCTGTATAGTGGAATGTGCTGAGAATAAACAAACTGAATAGATACAAAAAACAATATGGCAACTATAATTTTCCTCATCTATTTATAATTATATAACCATTTAGCGGATTGATGTTATCCCCAGAAAATATGTAGAAATAAGTGTCATTTGTTAATTTCTCACCGGAAAGATTTTGCCCATTCCAATCGTTTCTGTAATTATTGGCGCTATACAACAATTGTCCCCATCTGTTATATATTTCTAACTTCGAATTAACCACATTAGCTGCTCCCTTAATTACAAAGTAATCGTTTATACCATCATCATTAGGACTAAATCCTTGAGGGATAAATATATCATTAACGTAAATTATAACTTCATCGCTTTGCTCAGGACAAACCCCATTCACGTAAGTCCAAAGCACTTTATTGACTCCCGCCTTTAGATTTCTAACTACCGTTTTTTCATCATACACATTATCAAAACTAAGGTCCAAATCATCCGCTCTCCATTGAGAAGTACCAACTAAAGGCACTACAGCATCTAAAGTAGTTTGAGTTTGGAAATTTAAGTATTGGTCATCTCCTGCATACGGAGCCGGTAATGATTCATAAAATGTAATCATTACAAAATCAGAGTCAACACACATTACATTTGTTTCTGTCCATTTAAAAATATGAGAACCATAAGTTAAAGATGAAATAGAAGAGTTAAATGAATTAGGATTATTAATTACAACATTTGAATCGGCTGACGACCATATTCCATTTCCAATTGAAGGAATTGAAAATAAATCGCCATTTAGTCCACAAAACTCCTTATCTAAACCGGCATTTGCTACAGGAACTCCAAATATGTAAAATGATTGTGTATGTGTTTCAAGACAATTCCCTTCACCTACTGTGTATAAAATTGAATATACCCCTTGTCCCGTTGAAGGAAGAAAAACAGTATCATTTATCACTCCGGTTCCGGAAAAACTACCGCCATAAGTTCCCGTAATTAGAGTGTTAAGGTTAATGGAAGGATTAGATGCACACATAGAATCTACTAGACTGTTATTCCAACTTGGATCAACATTAGGAGCAATATATATTGTATTTGAGGTAGAATCAACACATGAACTTAATCCCACTTCATATTTAATTTTAATCAGATTCCCTCCATATCCGCTTGCAAATAAAGAATCTCCAACAACACCGGGACCGGACCATGTTCCACCTGGTGTTGAGCTACCTGATAAAAATGGATTTAATCCAAGTGAAATAGTAGCTTCACAAATAGTATCATTTACTGTCCATGCTGATTTATACTCAGGTAATAAAACAACGGTATTTGACAAAGAGTCTGCACAAGTTCCGTTTATCACTTTATAACTAATTGAATAGTTTCCTGATGACATTAAATCATAACGCAATGAATCATTGCTTATAATAGAGCCGCTTGAGCCATTCCAGAATCCACCCAAAGAACCGGATATTAATGCATTTAAACTAATAGCAGCAGACGGAAGACAAACTGTATCGATATTAAAACCCCAGGCAGCTGAAGGCATAGTATCAGAAGTAATAAATATACTATCAACACTGCTAGGACAAACACCATTAGATATAGAATAAGTAAGCACATTAAGCCCTGATGTCATATTATAATAACTTGTATTATTTGAATTTGGTGTCGCTACAATACCTCCGCCAATATGTAAACTCCATGAAGGCGTTCCTATTAGTGGCATGCTACCGGTAAGAAAAAGAGAATCTCCACAAAAAGAGGTATCGGCACTAGTTACAGCAGTAGTCGGTAACTGATCAACACTAATCAAAACAGAGTCATGATTTGTACAACCATTAACATCATCAACAGATAAATAGTACATGGTTGTTGTGCTTGGTATTGCGCCTGTGGTATCCTGACTTGGAGTAACAACACTACTACTTGGAGACCAAGAATAAAGTAAACCTCCACTTCCTTGAAGTAGAGCTGTATCTCCATTACAAATGGTAGATGGAGATCCGGCACTAACCACAGGTAAAGGATTTACGGTTACCACAACAGAGTCTGTATTAGAACAGCCATTTACATCCGTTCCAACTAAATAATACCTAGTAGTAGTAGATGGCGTTGCTCCGGTTGTGTCTTGAGACGGAAAAATTATAGTTGACGAAGGAGTCCAACTATAACTTTGAGCTCCACTACCTTGCAATTTTGCAGTATCACCATCACAAATAGTAGATGGGCTTCCGGCAGACACTAGAGGTAAAGGATTTACAGTTACCACAACTGAATCTGTATTAGAACAGCCATTTCCATCTGTACCAACTAAATAATATTTGGTGGTAGTAGTTGGATTTGCTTCTGTTGTATCTTGTGTTGGATTGAAAATGGTAACAGAGGGTGTCCAATTATACGTCATTCCTCCACTTCCCTGAAGTAAAGCAGTGTCTCCAATACAAATTGTAGATGGCGGCCCTGCACTAATTACAGGTAAAGGATTTACAGTTACTACAACTGAATCTTGACCAGCACAGCCATTAATATCAGTAGCATGTAAATAATATTTAGTGGTAGTACTTGGATTTGCTCCTGTTGTATCTTGGTTAGGGTTTATTATAGTTGTTATTGGTGTCCAACTATAGTTTACCCCTCCACTTCCTTGTAACACTGCAGTATCGCCCAAACATATAGTTGAAGAATTTCCCGCATCAATAATTGGTAAAGGATTAACTAAAATCAATACAGTATCGCTAAAAATAGTATCTGTTCTACAGCCGTTCAATAAAAGCCGTCTAAACCAAGTGGTATCGCTTAATGCTCCAGGGGCATAATCTTTGAAACTTCCGTTTGTTATTATGTTCGTAAAGCTAGAGCCATTAACACTAAACTGCCATTGATAAACATATTCTGTTCCTGATGGTGTTGAACCATAAATGGTATCCGCTATTGTTCCAATACAAAAAGTATCGTTACCTGTAATGGTATTACCGGAAACAGAAGATAAATTAGGACAGCAGTCTACCAAGCTACCTGTTGGTGTTACAACTACATTAAAAAGAAAAATATCATCACTTGTTGTTCCGGTTAAAGATGTAGTGCCAAAAGTTAAGTCATCATCATACTGACCGCATATAAATACATTTTCATTTTTATAAGTTGCTATTCCCAATCCCCAGTCATCATCAGTTCCTGTTCCTATTTGAGCCCACTCGAATGTACCGTTAGTTTGGTATTTCACTAATATCAATTCATTTTTATCAACATGTGATAAAGATGTGTCTCCGTTATTATATCCGGGTTTATCATATCTTCCGGTTGCATATATATTTCCATAACCATCAGCAACAATATCATTAAAAAACTCAAGGTGACTGCTTGTACTATTCCATTCATCTAACCAAACTTCTTGTCCGGAATAAATATCCAATTTAGCAATATACGCATCGTCATGACCAGAATTTATAGTATCACCTCCCGGAAAAAATCCTTGATCATGCATATTAGCAGTTATATATATTCCTTCACAGTCAGAGGTAATGGCAAGTCCTCTTATATCACCACTCATATCCTCTATTCTAGTTGCCCATATAAAATTGCTAGCACTGTCTATGGCATATACAAACTGATCTGCTGCACTATTATCAACTTCGGTTAATGCAAGTACATTCGTATTTGTTTTATCAAAGAAGTTTAACGTTGGGCTTTCGGTATAACCGATTACATAGGCAGTATCAAACTGAACAGTAACATCAAGTTTTCTGCTTTCATCCATTGTGGTTGAGTTCCATTCATCAGAAGCTCCACTTACCCTGGCTGTCCAAATTTCATTACCATTTAAATCAAACTTTTGAATATAAGTTTGGAAGTTTGCTCCTAAATATGATTGCTTTCCAATAGATCCATTTCCGTCAAATACACCAACTTGATAAACTGCATGATTATTAACTGCTAGGCTGGTTCCAAAATCGTCATTTGTTCCACCATCAGTTTTAAACCATCTCAAAACACCTGCCGGAGTGTAAGAAGCTGTA
>Ga0070729_10002845_pt1 | contig 21352 bp, 20 predicted proteins | sample tdDd472_FD_66725 | JGI IMG/M metagenome (GOLD analysis project Ga0070729, IMG submission 66725) | Marine sediment microbial communities from the Atlantic coast under amendment with organic carbon and nitrate - tdDd47.2 | ecosystem: Environmental > Aquatic > Marine > Coastal > Sediment | place... | reverse complement strand
AGTTTTGTAAGCAAGGTACTCTTCTCCGTCAAAGGACATCAGCTCAACCAGATCCTCTGTAGTAGCAGAGTTAATTTTTCCACCGCCATTTCGTGGATCTACAAAAGTGCCAAGACCTACAGAGCTAATGGTCCTGGGTTTTTTGGCAGCGATATCCCTGAACATGGTGGAGATAATGCCCTGTGGAAGGTTGTAGGCGACTATCTTGTTTTCAACTGCCAGCTTTTGTAGTGTCGGAACCAGCCCCCAATGCCCACCAATAACCCGCGCAATCATACCTTCATGACCAAGGTGGTTCAGGCCTCTAGTCTTTCCGTCACCTTGACCTGCAGCATAGATAAGGCTCAGATCACGTGGCTCACTGGTCTGAAGAAACCGCTCTTCCAGAGCAATTGTCAACTCTTCGGCAAAGCCTGTTCCCACAAAACCACCGGTGGCTACCGTATCACCATTCTTAATAGCCGCAACGGCAACTGATGCAGGGACGACTTTATCACTGCTAATTTTTCTTGGCTGGCTTTGGACTTGGTTGGTCTTCATACTTATTCCTGGGGTATTCTATTATTGTTCGAAATGCTGCTTACAGGAGATGACGTGGTCCGGGTAGAGCAGCAATTTAAAGAGGTACAGATGTGCAAAATTCCAAATGGTTAAGAGCAATATTTATGCCGAATATTGAACAATGAACGAAAAACTATAATCCCTACAATGAGGTTATGCTAGAGTGATAAGCTAGCAGTTGGCGTAAAGTTTGCAAAGTCCTTGCTCATAACAGATTATGCGTCCAGGGTTACTCGCAAAGAGACCTGCGAAAATTTTGAAATTTTAGTTTTTTTACAACAACACTCAAGGTGAAAATATGCTTACTATAAAAGAATCCGTAGCTGTCATTACCGGTGGAAGTGGTGGTATAGGAAAGACTCTTGCTGAATACTGGCTTAAAGAGGGTGGCAAGGTAGTCATTGCTGATATTGCCCAAGAGGCACTCCAGGCAACTGAGTTGGAGCTTAGAAAAATTAGCAATAAAGTAGGCTCAATTGTCTGTAATGTTACAAAAGAAGAAGACTGTTCCAAACTGGCTCTTTATGCTATAGAAAAGTTTGGCGCCATCAACATGGTCGCACCCTTTGCCGGCATAACCGGAGATGGCCTGATGATCAAAACTGATCGTGAGACCGGCAAAGTAACCGGTAAGATGTCACTTGAATTATTTCAGCGAGTTATTGACATCAATCTGACCGGTGTGTTTCTGACAGTTCGGGAGTGCGTGGAACAGATGGTCAATCACGACTGCAGCGGATTAATCTGCCTTGTCTCATCGACTGGGTCACTGGGAACTGCCGGGCAGATCAATTACTCATCTTCTAAAGCAGCTATGTCGGTAATGCCAAAGGTGCTGACTGCAGAGTTTTTCAGGCGTAGTATTGCAGACAAGATCCGATGCATGGCGGTTGCACCTGGTTATGTCGGCACACCGATGGTTAAAAATATCGATGAAAAAATTATTGGGAAAATAATAGACCAGGTACCTATTGGCAGACTTATCGAGCCGGAAGAGGTTATTTCCCTGGTGGCAGAGCTTTACAAAAATGAAGCAATGGCCGGAGAGACTGTGTTCATCCACGGTGGTCTACGCCTGGGCTCCAAAGGGTAATTCTTATATCTGAAAACATTTCCAACACGGAGGAACAACGCATGAAAGATGTTGTAATTGTAAACGGCAGCAGGACTGCCATTGGAGCCTATGGCGGCACCCTGAAATCCACTCCAGTTGTCGATCTGGGCGCTTCAGCTTTGAAAAGCACCTTAGAAAAGGCCGGACTGCGACCGGTGGCCAGCGACCAGTGTATCAAATTTGGTGCAGACAGTATTCGTGATGCCGGACAGCTTGAGCTTGAGCGCAAATACTATGACTACGACAGTAGCTTACAGCCCATTGAGATCGACCAGGTGATCATGGGTAATGTTCTCGGTGCCGGTCAAGGCCAAAATGTTGCCCGTCAAGCGATGATCAGGGCTGGGATCCCCAAAGAGGCCAGTGCCACATCCATCAATAAACTCTGTGCATCAGGAATGGAAGCGGTAGCTCTTGCGGTCCAGGCGATCCGCTGCGGAGATGCCGATGCTATCCTTGCAGGCGGCATGGAGAATATGAGTCTCGTTCCATACGCTCTGCCTGCCGCACGCTGGGGCCAGCGTATGGGCGACGGACAAATGGTCGATCTGATGGTCTACGATGGTCTGTATGAAATGTTCTATGGCTACCACATGGGAATGACGGCGGAAAACATAGCTGAAAAATATGGTATCTCTCGCAATGAGCAGGATGAAATCGGCGCACTCAGCCACCAGCGTGCCGTCGCGGCTATTACCAAAGGACTTTTCAAGGATGAGATTGTACCGGTGCTCATCCCCCAACGCAAGGGAGAGCCTCTCAGCTTTGATACCGATGAGCGTCCGATGGAAACCAGTGCTGAAAAAATGGGCAAACTGCGCCCTGCCTTCAAAAAGGATGGTACAGTGACAGCCGGAAATGCCTCCGGCTTAAATGATGCAGCAGCCGCTTTACTGATTATGTCTGCAGACAGAGCCAGCGAGCTTGGCCTCAAAGCGCTCGTGAAAATCAAAGCCCATTCCTCCGCAGGTCTTGATCCAGCGTATATGGGCCTTGGACCAATCCCAGCTGTCCGCAAAATTTTACACAAACACAACCTCTCAGTCAACGACTTCGACAGCATCGAATTAAATGAGGCCTTTGCAGCCCAGGCCATTGGTTGTATACGTGAGTTGGGATGCGACCTAGAAAAGACTAATGTACTGGGAAGCGGAATTTCCCTAGGTCACCCAATCGGTTGTACCGGAGCCCGTATCCTGCTCACTCTGATGAACCAGATGAAACGCGAAGATCAGGCACTCGGACTGGCTTCTCTTTGCATTGGCGGCGGCCAGGGCATGGCAATGGTGCTAGAGAATGTTTCCGCCTGAGAACCTGATTAACGCAAAATCTTAGCCTGTCACCTGACGAACGATTAACCTTTGGGTGACATCAACAGATCATGACTGCGGCGCCGTCCTCAGGAGGGCGCCGCAGATACCCTGAGGATGATATTATGAGCGACAGACTACCTAACGTTGATAACCTTTGCACCAACCCAAGCAACCATAAGTTACATATCTGTGAACTGACGAAAGCCGGGAAGACATCAGAAGTTGCAACCCTCCAGCAATATCCCAAATTCATCTGCGGTAATTGCGGTCAAAAGGCCAATAAAGAAGGTGCTCTCTGCGCTCCTGGACCATTCCACACGTAACATTTGCCAGACTCGTGCATACTTCACTCACCTTTTCTGGTCGCTAACCAGACTTTTATTAAGTGCCATTTCAATGCTTGCAGGAAGCTGTCCAGCCAGATATTTAAGGTTTTGCTTTTTGTCGGAAAGTCAATTATCATCTGAGGTTCTATTTTGATCAACCAATTATTGCTCCTAACAACCTCAAACACTATCCTGCAAAATCAACACGATTCGAGCTAGCAAGGAATAAAATGGCCCATCTCATTGAGCTTTACGACACAACCCTCCGCGACGGGACACAGGCAGAAAATTTTAATCTCTCCGTTGAAGACAAAATTCGTATAACCCTAGCTCTCGATAAGCTCGGCATCGATTTTATTGAAGGGGGCTGGCCAGGGTCAAATCCTGTTTCTGCAGAGTATTTCGAAAAAATGCAATCCGTCGAGTTGAAACATGCTAAGCTTGCAGCCTTTGGCTCGACACGTCATATCCGTAATACGCCCGAAAAGGACCCCAACCTTCAGGCACTCCTCAATGCCAAGACCAAAGCCATAACTATTTTCGGAAAAAGCTGGGATATTCACGTTAGAGACGCTCTGCACATTGAGCTAGAAGACAATTTACTGATTATTCAGGATACACTTACCTTTCTGCGACCTTTTGTGGATCACCTCTTCTATGATGCTGAACACTTCTTTGATGGTTTTAAAAATAATGAAGACTACGCTCTTGAAACCTTGTTGAGTGCGGTGGATGGGGGTGCAGAAACTATCATTCTATGCGATACCAATGGCGGTACTCTTCCCCACGAGATTCCAGTGATAGTCAACAGGGTCAAACAGCACCTCGCCGACAACAGCAGAACGGTACATCTTGGCATCCATGCTCATAACGACTCAGAAACAGCGGTCGCTAACACCCTTGTTGCCGTCTCCGACAGCAAGGTCCGGCAGGTACAGGGCACCATGAACGGCTTTGGCGAAAGATGCGGCAATGCCAATCTGACCTCTATTATCCCGGCCCTGGTGTTTAAAATGGGGGTAGAGTGTGAGGTACGTAAGCATATAGATAAACTCTATACCACCTCTCGTCTGGTCAACGAACTTGCGAATCTGCCCCATAATCGATACCAGCCCTACGTCGGGGTATCCGCCTTTGCACATAAAGGCGGCATCCATGTCAGTGCCGTTAAAAAAAACCCGCTAACCTACGAGCATATTTCCCCGGACAAGGTCGGCAACATTCGCCGGATCCTCATCTCCGACCAGTCTGGACGCTCCAACATTCTTCATAAGGCAAAACAGTGGGACCTCAACATCGAACCTGACGACCCGGTGCTGGCAACCATTATCAGTGAACTCAAAGAGCTTGAGAATCAAGGATTCCAATACGAAGGAGCTGAAGCAAGCTTCGAGTTGCTCATGCGACGAGCCATGGGACTGCAACGGAACTACTTCAAATTTGAGAGTTTCAGGGTAATGAACCATAAGTACCGAATGGATAAACCCCCACTCACCGAGGCAACAATCCGGCTGTTCATTGGCGGTAGCGAAGTACATACCGCGGCAATGGGAGATGGTCCGGTCAACGCTCTTGACTGCGCCATAAGAAAGGCTCTTTGCGGGTTTTACCCTTGCCTGGAAGAGATGGAACTGACCGACTATAAGGTCCGGGTCCTTTCCGGCGAACGCGGAACCCAGGCGCGAGTCCGGGTCTTGGTCGACAGTAAAGATCCCTCATGTAACTGGGGTACCGTCGGGGTTTCAGTAAATATCATTGAAGCCAGCTGGCAGGCCCTGGTTGACAGCATCAACTACAAGCTGATGAAAGAAGATAAAAAGAAACTGGGCTAATCAAGTAAAACCTTAATAGTCACACCGCAATTGATTTTAACCTAACGCAACCACAGCTATGAAAGATGACAAAAAATCTCCTGAGCCCAATCCGCTTGCCCCAATTGTTTCTTCGGAACATCTGACCTCGCCTGACTCCTGGCCTCTGAGTGAATTTGAGTACGGCATGATCATCGCCCATAACGCTTTTTCCAGATGGATGATTCGCTGTATGAATGCTGCTGGATATGCCGACTTCAGCCCTCTTGATGTACTGGTCCTGCACAATGTCAACCATCGAAACCGCTCAAAACGGTTGATCGATATCTGTTTTGTTCTGCACGTTGAGGATCAACACACCGTCAACTACTCGCTCAAAAAGCTGGTCAAAGGGGAACTGGTCGAACGCGAAAAGCATGGGAAGGAAGTTTTTTTCTCAGCAACGGAGCAGGGAAAAGTGGCATGCGAACGTTACCGGGAGATACGGGAGAGTTGTTTGACTTCAGCTTATCGAAGCCTCGACAAGGAGGGATCGGAGGTAAGCCAGGCCGCTGCCCTGCTCAGACTGATGTCAGGGTTGTACGATCAGGCATCGCGGGCAGCATCGTCTCTTTAAAATAGACCCAACCACCCATTATATCAGCCTCCCATCATATTGGGCAGCACGGTGACTATCTGAGGGAATATAACAATCAAGGCTAGCCCCACCAGCAGCAACAAAAAGAAAGGCATAGCTGCATAGGCCACTTTTAAAATATCCATCCCAGTTAAACCCTGAATCACAAAAAGATTGAACCCCACGGGCGGCGTGATCTGGGCCATTTCCACCACGATGACCACAAAAATACCGAACCAAAGAGGATCAATTCCTGCCTGCTCGACCATCGGCATGACCACTGACGTGGTCAGCACAACCACCGAGATACCGTCTAGAAAACAACCCATGATGATAAAAAACAAGGTCAGCGCCCCGAGAAGAGCATATGGCGACAGGGCCATTTCGCCGATCCAGGCAGCCAACATCTTAGGAATACCGGTAAACCCCATAGCAACAGTGAGAAACGCTGCTCCTGCCAGGATAAAGGCTATCATACAGGATGTCTTGGTCGCACCCATGAGGCCATCAAGAAAGGTCTGTTTTGTAAGAGAACCGGTATACCTTGAAAGCACCAGGGCCAGCAGCACTCCAACTGCCGCTGCATCGGTGGGAGATGCTATTCCTGAATATATCGAACCAATAACTCCAACAATCAGCAGACAGACAGGGATAAGCCTACGGGAACGATTCAATTTTTCTTTTAACGGTAAAGAAGGTTCCCCCGGTGGGATTGCCTGTGGATGCAACAGGGACCAGATCACTACATAGCCAACAAAAAGAGTAACCAGCAGACAGCCAGGTAACACTCCGGCGATAAATAGCCTGGCAATCGACTGTTCAGTCGCCACACCATAGACGATAAGAATGATCGACGGCGGAATCAGCAAGCCCAGGGTGGCAGAGCCGGCCAGGGTGCCAACCATCATATTTTCAGGATAGTTGCGCCTGGCCAGCTCGGGAATGGACATCTTACCAATAGTTGCTGCTGTTGCGGCAGAAGATCCTGATACCGCAGCAAAAATCCCACAACCGAGGATATTCACATGTAGAAGGCGGCCAGGAAGATGGGTGAGCCATGGAGAAAGCCCGGTAAACATATCTTCAGAAAGACGGGAACGAAAAAGAATTTCACCCATCCAAATGAATAGAGGCAGAGCGGCCAGCGCCCAACCGTTGCTGGCACCCCAGATCGTGGTGGCCATAACCTCACCAAGTGGCGCATCTGAAAAAATCGCCATTCCTGCCATCCCCACAGCCAGGAGAGAAAAGGCCACCCAAATACCGCTGCCCAGCAGAAAAAACAGCAAAAGGAGTAAAACCAGGGTCAGGGTTATTTCAGACATTTTTCTGCTCCTTTTCCAACTCAACAGCAGAAGAGACTGACTCTGCCTGACGATTGGCCGCCAGGAGACTTTCTCCCTTACCGACATAGCAAGCTGTATTCCCGCGACATACAGCCACCAATTCATCTATAAGTGCCACTGAAAGCACAACCAGGCCGAGAAGCATTGCTGTCTGGGGTATCCAGATTGGCACCGCAATCATACCGGATGACAGGTCATTATAGGTATAGGACTCATAAGTCAGCATGGCCGCATACCAGGTGAAGTAGAGTGACACCATGAGCCCAAAGCCAATACACCATACTTCAATAAAGCTGTGAACTTTCTTTGGTAGCCTACTAACAAGTAAAACAACTCTGATATGTGCACCTTCACGCAAGGTATAAGCCAGAGATAAAAAGGAGGCAGCAGCTAACAAAAACCCTGTAAAATCAGCATATGATGGAATAGTAAGACCGATGGCACTACCGGTTAAAAGGGTACTGAACCGATCCAGCAAATTGAGCAGAACCTGGCAGACCACCAGCAAACAAATCATTGCGATACAGCCTGCACCAATCCAGCAACTTGCCTTATAAAGAAAGTCCAACCACCTGCGCATCATGCCTCCTTTTCCGGCCATTACCCAACAAACAAGCAATGGCCGTAGTTTCTGTCACTCAGCCAGAATCTGTTTTGGCTCCTACTTTGCAGAATAGGCCTTCAGCAGTTCGGCTCCTTCAGCGCCTGCACCCTTTTTCCATTCTTCGAGCATAGATGCGCCAATTTCTTTAAGTCCTGCCATCAGTTCAGCACTGGGAGTCACGACGATGATGCCATTATCCTTGAGGATTGCAGTTTTCTCTGTTGTCTCTTTTTTACTCATATCCCAGCCTCTCACACCTGCTGTCTCCGCAGCAGAGAGTACTGCTTCCTGAGTTTTCTTATCCAGTTTCCTGAAAGCTTTTTTGTTAACTACAACAATATTCTTGGGGAGCCAGGCCTGAATATCAGTGTAATGGGTAACAAAGTCCCATGCCTTAGAGTTCGCACCCGTGGAAGGTGAAGTAATCATTGCCTCGACACGGCTGGTTGCAAATGCCTGTGGAATATCCGGCACTTCGACCTGAGTCGGTGCAGCACCGATTTTATTTGCAAAAAGCTCCAGCGTGGCATTATATGCCCTGAATTTAATACCTTTCAGGTCATCCACGGTCTTGATTTCTTTCTTGGTATAGAGCCCTTGTGGTGGCCACGGTACAGAAAACAGCGGCATCAGTCCCTGCTTGTCAAGGAGCTTGGTAACGACTGGGCGCTGTGCATCCCAGAGTTTCTTGGCATCATCATAATTGGTAGCAAGAAAAGGCTGTGAATCAGCACCAAAAACTTGATTCTCATTGGATAAGCGCGAGAGAAAAAACTCTCCAAGAGGAACCTGTCCAGCACGAACAGCGTTTTTAATTTCAGGATGTTTGAACAGAGATCCAGCGGAATGTATTTTTATGGTCAGTGCTCCAGCTGTCGTCTTTTCCACATCCTCTGCAAAGCTGGCAATATTCTGGGTATGAAAGGTCTTATCTGGATATGGGGTCGGCATATCCCAACTCGCGGCCATCGCACCCACTGTCATCCCTAGACCAACAGCCATTCCTGTCATCGCAGCTAAAGCATTTTTACATACATTCATACTCAACTCCTCCTGATGGTATTCTTGATTATCTTAATACTTCGCCTTCACCCCCGACATACATATGAAATATAATTACAGTACAGCTTACAAAGAATAGCATTAATGTAAATCATGATAGTGACTTTCTCAAACATCCTTTCAACTATTACAAAACAATGACATTTTGTCGACAAACTTCCACCAAGTGTGACATTTTTGTTTTGATTGAAAATTAATAATATATGTTTTCAGTAAATTACCTAACACTTTTACAGAAGTTGCTCATAAGATAGGGGTTAGAGAACTGAAAAATATGGTGACCAACACCAGAAATTCCGATTGTACAACCACACCTTTAGCTCGAAACGACAAGGTTTTTTTATCGACCAATGGTATTTTCATCATCAGAACTCACGGCAGTGCAGGCTATGGAAAAAACACAACATCAGACAGTTATACTTTTTGATATTTAATATCAACACTACTGATATGTAAATATACGAACTTCGGCTCCTTGAGCTGGATTCCTTATAAACATTGTGGTATCTTGGCTTCTGCTCGTGCTTTATAAGAAGTTTCTGTGGAATAATCCGATCCCGTGTAAGCGGGGTGAGTACCTTCAATAATGAGTTTTTTGCCATTCTATTCAGCATCTTCCAGTTGGGGGTCTAATTTCAAATCCTCCTGCGAAGTAGAAAAACGCAAAAAATTATTTATTAGGTACTAAACTCTTTTTCAAAGGAGAACCAAATGAAAACCCCAGTACGTGTCGCAATCACCGGTGCCGCCGGTCAAATCAGCTATTCTCTTATTTTCCGTGTCGCATCGGGTGATATGCTAGGAAAAGACCAACCAGTCATTCTCCAGCTTCTCGAAATTCCACCTGCGATGGCAGCTCTAGAAGGTGTGGTTATGGAAATCAACGACTGTGCATTCCCTCTGGTTGCCGGTGTCATAACTACCGATGATCCAAACGTTGCCTTTAAAGATGTAGAATATGCACTTCTGGTTGGTTCAAGACCACGTGGTCCCGGTATGGAACGTTCTGATCTGCTAAAAGCAAACGGCGCCATCTTTACCGTTCAGGGCAAAGCCCTTAACGATAATGCCAACCCTAATGTAAAAGTACTGGTTGTCGGCAACCCCGCCAATACCAACGCCCTTATCGCTATGAAAAATGCGCCGGATCTTAATCCCCGCAATTTCACTGCAATGATGCGTCTTGACCACAACCGTTCGCTCTCCCAGATCGCTGCCAAAACCGGCAGCCATTCCACAAAAGTTGAAAAGATGGTGGTATGGGGTAATCACTCCGCCACTCAGTTCCCTGATATCAGCTTTGCAACCGTGGACGGTGTTCCGGTAAAAGACAAAATGGACAACGATTTTTATGTGAACGAATTCATCCCAACAGTTCAGCAACGCGGTGCGGCAATCATCAAAGCCCGTGGAGCTTCCAGTGCAGCATCTGCCGCTTCTGCAGCCGTTGACCATATGCGTGACTGGGCCCTCGGCTCAAACGGCGGATGGGTCAGCATGGGTGTTTTCAGTGGTGGAAATAGCTACGGCATCAACGACGACATCATGTACGCCCTGCCTATCACTTGCGAAAATGGCGAATGGAAAGAAGTTACAGGGCTTGAAATCAGCGACTTCGCTCGTAAAATGATGAAAGCTACCGAAGATGAACTGGTCTCAGAAAAAGAGGCCATCGCCGATCTGCTGTAAAATACAACCAGCACATCAGCTCAAACAGGAAAGGCAGATTCCCGCTTGTCGGGGCTCTGCCTTTTTTAGTATCTACTCACAAAATTGAGAAGTTTCGAGCGAACGCAAATACTGATTATCTCTTGTCATGATCCACCAATGATTGTCTGTATTCGCCTGCCATATTCCTTCTTCAGATTGTCGAGATAATTTTTATCGACTCCCCCTTTCCAGGTTTTGACTTCATAAAATCGTTTTGGAATGGAAAAATTATCTGGGTCAAAGCCGGTCTGCGCCCGCACCTTCCAGCGCAATGCACGGATATGCTCGGCAACTTCTGGGATTGAACCGGATAGTGTGTCAAAACCTACTGATCCAAGACATTCCGCAAGCTTCTCTTCGTTGTAGACGGATCTTGCAAATAGGCAACCGACCATTGAGGTTAAAAAAGCGCGGCCAGGCTCATCAGCAATCAGGAAATCAACGGCTCGCGCTACGTCCTTCTCTGAATTCTTCTGATCATAACTGTATGCCCCTGTATCCAGATGGGAATGTCGAAACCCAAGGGTTTGTGCGGCAAAAAACAACTCTCCGGTAGCATACCCAGCCATTTCCTGACCTAGCACACAACCAAATTCACCACCTCCATACACCGCAGCCGCCTTAAGCGTCCCTTGGCCAAGCAGACGGTAAAAATCATTACTTCCTCTGCCAAGGTGTCGTGCCGCCTGCTGATAAGCTACAGCATCCCCAAAAGCGAGAGGAACCAGGGTTTCTCTTTCCGAAATAAAACCCTGCTCCGTAGCCTCGGTCGCCCAGCCGAGGGCAACTCCACCAGACATCGCATCAAGCCCAACCTTTTCCATGACATCAAGGATTCGCAGAATATCAAAACTATTGGTCACCCCCAGCATTGTCCCCGCGGCAAAGATCGGTTCGTAATCATAGGCCACCTGATGATAGTGATAACGGTTATCTGCTGCCATCTTTTCTCGGATAAAACCTATATGGATGCAGCCGACGGGGCAGCCGGAACAGGCGCCGTTACGCAGGAGTGTCTGGTCGGCAAAACTCTTGCCAGTAATCGTTTCAATGCCAGGATCACTTGTCTGTTGCAGATTTCGCCAGGGCAAAGAGCTGATATCATTGAGCCCCTTTAGATTCTCAGGGGTTCCGAGATTATGATATTTTTTCATCATATCGGTTGAAGTGACCTGGGAATACACTTCCTTATACAGCCCTGGATAATCTTTTCCGGATGGGAGGTTGAAATCACTATCACCGTGAATGACAATAGCTTTAATATTTTTCACACCCATAGCAGCACCGCCCCCCATCCTTCCGAAATGACGGTATGTATCAACATTAATGCAGGCCATCGCCGAGCCAACCTCCCCGGCAGGACCTATTCGCATGATCGACCTGTGCCCGCTGCCAACTTTGAACATCCTCCTTATAAGTTTGCCAGAGCTTTCGGCATCTGTACCTCGCAAGAAGCTTGCGTCCTTTAACTCAATATGGTTTTTCCCAAGACTCAGGCAGCTGAGTTGTTTTGCCTTTCCTACTAGAACCAGCGCATCAAGATCTGCAAACCGCAGGGAGAGCGCTGCTCGCCCGCCGGCATGGCTTTCTGTGTACTCTCCGTGATAATTTGACTTAAACGAACAGACCATCTTACTCATCAAGGGAAAAAAGCCCGTCAATGGACCTATGGCAAATATCAGTGGTTGTGCCTCATCATCCCATGGGAGCGCAGGCTGTCCATATTTTACGTAGAGGAGTGCAGCAAGTCCGCTGCCTCCCGCCACCTCATTTAGGCCATCCAGGAGGACAATTTTTCCTCTTCCAACTGAAGCATCTATCAGCAGAATACGAAACTCTTGCCTTATCATATAAGCACCTCTTCGATACGGCTGCTGTCTATCATTTCAAGACAATTCTGAGGGCAAAAAGACACACACAGGCCACAGTGTATACAGACAAAGACATCGCCCATACTATCTTGGTAAATAGCGTCAACCGGGCAGGCCTCAAGACATTTTCCGCATTGAATACATAGACTTTTTTTCACAACCACCCCACCTCCTGGCCGCTCGAGATAAGCACCGGTAGGGCAGACCTCGGCGCAGGGTGGAGGATCACAAGCCAAACATTTGTTGGCAACAAAGCCAGTGGATAAACCTCCCGAAGAATGAATACGAATTCCAGCCGTGTTCCAGGATATTTTTTTGTAGACAAGACGGGCACAAGCGAGGGAGCAAGACTGGCAACCAATACACTGATCCATCCGTGGCGTAATGAGCTGTTTCATTTTCGTTGTTCTATTTTCTCAAGCGTTATTTTTATAGATAAGTACAATATCCTACACTAATTTTGCCAGAAAGAAAAACGGCTCTTTACACAAATTGATCGACACCAGTCTCAAAAAAACGACACAATTTTAATTCCTTGAGACAAGTATTTATCTCGAAATCAGCAAAAGACCACTTCCTTTTTTCCAACTGCTGTTATATTCTATCAATAACATTTTTGTAATTAAATCATAGTCAGTCATCTACTTAGGGTTATTTCATCTTTTACAAACAACAATGAGTAACAACATTAAACAGCAACTCCACCTCTTTTTCCCTGGCCAGACCTTTCCGGATGAGGAAATCGAAGACGGTTTGGAAGGAGGGGATATCCTCACAGAAAGAGGGAAAATCCTTCCTCTCCTGCAGACCGCACTGCTAGATGAAAAGGTCCTGGAAGTAGAACTTGACGGCAAACCCCGAGTCTACTTTTCGAGACTAAGAGATGATCCGCCGGACCAACCAGAAGATGAAGAGGAAGTCGATACGATTGTTGATGTGCCTGAATACAACCAGGGTGATTACTTAAAAACAATGAATTATCTTATCACCCTGCCACTCGAACCAGGTCTAGGTAGCATGCACCTTCGCTACTCCCGTTTTATTGTTTTGAGAATGTTCACAAACACTTACGCTGTAGAACTAGGCTGTACTTATAAAGAAACCACCAAAGTAGGTGAGCTTCCCGTCCTCAGACTCTCCTTTCCAAAGCTGGCGAGAATAGTGCGCAATGCGCGAGAGTTTCGAGCAAAAGTTCCGGATGTAATGAATTTTTTCGTCGTCATTTATGTGAATGAAGATATCCCTGCTTTGACTACAAGACCAGTCGATATCAGCATCAGAGGCATGTCCTTTTCGGTAACAAAAGATGAACAAAAATTGTTTTTGATGGATACAGTGCATTCGTTCAAACTCTATATCAATGAAGAAATTGTTATTTCTCTTGACGGAACCGTCAAACACCTATCCAAAGTGCGAAAAAAAAGCGGTATTGAATATGTATGCGGGGTGGAATTCGATCTAGCAACACCGAAACTGGCAACGGTGGTCGAAGCCACTGTTGCTTCGGTACAGCGAACCCACATCAAAGATCTTGCCGAAAAATCTGATGCCAGCGGTATCAACCTGATTGCCTGATGAGACTGGGAGAAATAGGAAGATTACAAAACGACATCAAGGAGTGACTGCAATGGTAAAATTTACCGTGCAAAATCTGGGAGAACACACCATAGAAGACATGGTAGTCAGCGGCCCCTTCAAAGCAATCATCATGGAAATGGCTGAGATGTTCCTCGCCTCTTATACTGGACCAATCGAAGGAGATCTCGACTATCATTTTGCCGAGTATATCATTAAACAATCCTACGGTCAGGGGCAGATTATTGACTGGAAACCTTCCCCTCCCTGTGAAATACACTAACTCTGTCAACCGGTTTTTTTTACAATGCCCAAATTGCTTAGCTTTTTTCAGTGTCATAGTGCCCTGGTACCCCAGCACCCTCAGGGGAAACACAACCACTTTTACTTCTCAAGCAAACTCCAGATTATTTAGATACTTCAGTGGTATTATTTTTGCGGCTGTCAGCTAAAGCCAGGTAAAGCGCACCAACGGCCAATTCTGCGCAATGATGGTGATCTTCCGGCAGGGTCTCGAGAAAATGGACAATATCGTTGGGGGTTAGGTTCCAACACTCCTCCACCGGTTTTCCTTCGACCAAAACAGCCACAGCATTCGAACAGGCATTAGTGTTGACACATCCGTCTAGTTCAAAGGTTAGCCGCTCGACAACGCCTTCTTTTAAAGCCAGATACATGGTAATAGTATCTCCGCAGTCTCCAGTCTTTCTACCAATACCGTCTGGCTTTTCCAACACCACCCTCCTCTCCCAGAGGTTGGCCATGACCAAAAAACATTCGGAATGATCTTGCCAAAAATCAAATTCATCTGCCATGTCTATATCCTCACATCTATAAAGAACAGGCTGGAACGAAAACGCGAAGATGAACCTATCAGGCTGCACCGTCGTAAGAAGGTGAGGATGGAAGAGAAGAGTTAGAAATTTTTGTCACTCTTTATCTCTGCCTGCAAGCGGTATAACAAACTGGGATTCGGTATCCCATGGGAAAAGGATCCAGGTATCCTGGCTCACCTCAGTGATAAAAGTATCAACTAAAGGACGACCAGCAGGTTTTGCATAAACTGTTGCAAAATGAGCCTTTGGAACGATTTCCCGAACTACCTGAGCGGTGCGCCCGGTATCAACAAGGTCATCGATAAGCAGCCATCCCTCCCCATCACCTTCAAAGGTTTTCAGAGTATCCACTTCGCCCTTTCTGTCTTTCCAGTCATAACCGGAAAGACAGATAGTATCTACCAGACGGATATCGAGCTCTCGGGAAATGATGGCTGCCGGGACCATCCCCCCTCGGGTAATGGCAATAATGCCATTAAATCTAACATTGTTTAAAAGTCGCCACGCAAGCGCCTTTGAGTCTCGATGCAGCTGCTCCCATGAGATAGGATATGTTTTTTTGTACGTAGACCCTTCCGACATAGTATTTCCTTCAATTAACCTTGTAGAGGCGATAATTATGCATCATAAAACTTGCTTCAAAAACAACTTTGCTCTGTCTTCCTGCGGATTGGTAAAGAAGTGTTCAGGAGTCCCTACTTCAACTACCTTTCCTTCATCCATAAAAATTACCCGGTCAGCCATTTCACGGGCAAAGCCCATTTCATGGGTAACCACAATCATGGTCATCCCCTCTAAAGCAAGTTGCTTCATAACATCAAGTACTTCCCCGACCATTTCCGGATCAAGTGCAGAAGTTGGTTCATCAAAAAGCATAACCTTTGGATCCATGGCCAGTGCCCTGGCAATCGCCACGCGCTGTTGCTGACCACCGGAGAGCCGGGACGGATAGTCTCCTGCCTTTTCCGGAATACCAACTTTTTCCAGCAGTTGTCTGGCTTTTTCTTCTGCAATTTTCTTACTGCGCTTTCGCACCCGGCGCTGGGCCAGTGTGAGATTTTCCAGCACAGTCTTATGGGGAAACAGGTTAAATTGCTGAAACACCATACCAACCTCAGCCCGCACCTTATTGATGTTAGTCTTTTTATCAGCAAGGTCAACACCATCTATAATAATATGACCTTCAGTAAAAGTCTCCAGCCCATTAATACAGCGTAGAAAGGTTGATTTACCAGAACCAGAAGGTCCAATGACAACTACAACCTCGCCACGGGCAACCTCTGTCGACACACCATCCACAGCTCGGACAACACCCGAATGGCCCTTAAATACTTTTACGACATTTTCGGCTTTAATCACTGACGGCAAGCCTCCGTTCCATGTAGAAAACAATTTGTGACAAGAGTGACGTCACCAATAGATACATCGCCGCGACAACAATCCAAACCTCAAAGGTAGCAAAAGTAGAGGTAATGATTTCCCGTCCCGATTTTGTCAGATCAGTAATAGCAATAACCGAAACCAATGAGGAATCCTTAATCAGGCTGATAAACTGACCGGATAGCGGTGGCAGTATTTTCTTAAAGGCCTGGGGCAGAATAATATCTTTCATGGTCTGCAGAGTTGTCATACCCAGTGACCTGGATGCCTCCATCTGCCCCTTCGGGATTGCCTGTATTCCTGCACGAACAATTTCCGCAACATACGCACCGGCAAACAAGGCCAATGCCCCTATACCGCAGACGTTCCGGCTAAGATCAAAAACAGTACCGAGGAAAAAATAAGCGATAAATATCTGAACAAGCAACGGTGTTCCACGAATACACTCAACGTAGACCATTGCAAGGCCCCGCAAAGTAACATTTTTCGAAACCCTGGCAAGCCCGGTTGCAAGTCCCAGAAAGAGAGCAAAAACGCTGGAAATTGCCGAGAGCCAAAGGGTGGTCCATAAGCCCATCATCAAGGGACCAAGACGCCATTTTTTAGTAAAACCGACGGTATCACCTTCGAAAAGCTCCTCTCCCTCAGATACTTCCACCTGGTCAGCATCAACCGTCACCACAACTTTTTCGGCAGCATCGGAGAGCAAAGTCACCTTAGTACTCTTGCCATCTTTCACAATGGCACTCACCTTGCCATCAAAAGGAATCTTTTGAGCGTCTTCTGCGAGATACATAAAATACTGGGGCACACGGTACCATCGCCATTTATAATCAATCTTTTTTATTGCGCCCCAGGTACCGGCGGCCACCCCAAGCAGGATGACCACCAGCAAAAGTTTCCAGGGCCACGTCTTATCTGTGGCATTCAAAATAATGATTCCTTTTGTTTACTGGATTTCTTTTAACCAAGCATCATTCTTAAACCACTTAGTGTATATTTTTTCATATACACCATCATATTTGATCTGATTCATGAAATTGTTCAACCAGTTAAGAAAATTTGGATCATCTTTACGGATTGCCCAGGCAAGTGGCTCTTTGGTGAAAGGCTCAGCTAGATGAACAAATTTTCCTGCGCCCTTCTGACCCTGAGCAATGGCATTAAACGGCAGATCATAAATAAAGGCATCAATTTTTCCGTTGGCCAGCTCCATGACACCTTCCTGCTCAGTCTCATAAGAGATGTACTTCGCATTACCAATCATGCGCTTGGTAGCTTGTTCGCCAGTGGTTCCTAACTTGGAAGCAACAGTGTATTTGGGATCGTTCAGATCTCTGTATGATTCTACCTCGTCAGCTAATTCTTTTTTCAACAATACAGACTGACCGATAAGAATATATGGACTGGCAAAGTTTACAGTCATATTTCTCTCTTGGGTGAGAGTCATACCGGACATAAGGATATCGAACTTATTGGTCAGCAAAGCGGGGATTATTCCATCCCAGGCTGTGGAAACCAGTTCCAGTTTTACGTTCATCGCTTTTGCCATTCTCTTGGCCATATCAACGTCAAAGCCGATGATCTCACCTTTTTGATTGGTTAATTCAAAAGGCATATACCCAGGCTCCATACCCACCCTCAGGGTTCCGCGCTTCTGAATGTCCGCCAGGGTATCTGCAACAACTGCAGTTCCGGTTGACAAGGTCAGCACAGCGAGTGCAACAGCTACGAACAATGACAGTTTTTTCATCTTCATCTCCTTTTTATTTTTAATAAGAAGGGTAATCCCCTCCACGAACGCTTGGATAACCCTGATGAGTTTCTTAACAGCAGGGGCAAATGTACTACGATTTACACATAGTACTAAACAGCTATTTGGTATTATATAAAAAGTTCTAGTCAGAAAACCAATTTCCAGCTCTTCCTCTGCGTAACAAACTCCTCGACAAAACTCAAGTAGATTCGTACGTAACACCGGAGTTTACTTGACTTCTCACATCTCTGTAAGAAAAACATTAAAAAAGAGCTCTTCCACAATTTCCAAAGAACTTCTCCTTTTTTTCTACCGCCTCAATCCTTGCGAGATATTTCGGATAAGATCGTTTATGTTCAGACACGAAACAGCTCAGTTTTTTCGCACCCGAATAATCAGACAATGAAAACTAAAAACACTTCCCTAACATACATTGCTTTGGCAACAGCGGTTTTTTTCTGGGGACTCTCCTTTGTCGCTACCAAAATTGCCCTTCAGAGTTTTACGCCTTTCTGCCTCATTTTTTTCCGTTTTTTTTCCGCCTCCATTTTCTTCACCATCCTTCTTTGGCGCACAGGCTTTCCTTCTCTCACGGGTAAAAACTTTAAATCTCTTATATTACTTGCATTTATGCAACCAGGCCTCTACTTTCTCTTCGAAACAATGGGCCTGCAGTACACCTCTGCAACCAAAACATCATTAATCATAGCGACCATTCCCATTGTCGTCCTTGTTCTTTCAGCATTTTTTTTAAAAGAACGATTGCGGGCCCTCAATATACTTGGCATTATTTTCTCTTTGGCCGGCGTCGCTCTGCTCGTTTTTGGCGGTCAGCAACAGACAGAATTGAGTGGTATGCTCCTTGGTGATATCTTAATTTTTGGTGCTGTCCTTGCAGCATCTGCATACATGATCATGACCAGAAGATTAGGCGAATCCCTCACCTCGCTTCAGATCACCGGCATGCAGATCATTTTCGGTGCCATACTTTTCCTTCCTGCTTTTCTCTGGGATCTCCCTAAGCTCAATTGGCAAACAGTATCCAATGAATCACTAATCGCTTTGATCGTCTTGACCATTTTTGCCACCATAGGTGCATTCCTTTGTTATAACTATGCCCTCACAAGAATACCGGCAGCCCAGGCTGCAGTCTGCATCAATGGTATTCCTTTGGTTACTGCCTGCGGAGCCTGGATGATTCTTGGAGAGACGCTTTCATCAATACAATTAATGGGAGGAGCGCTCGTTCTGGTTGCTGTTATTTTAGCCAACCACACCCCAAAATTAGAGACTGTACCCGTAATAGTCCAACAACATAACGTACCCTAAACAGAAACAATCAACACAATCGATCCACCAACCCCAACTCAAGGTTTCCACGATGAAAAACATATTTATTTCCGGTTCTCTCGCCTATGACCGTATCATGAACTTCCCCGAGAGCTTTTCCGACCATATTCTGCCGGACAAAATCCATAGCCTCAACGTTTGTTTCCAGGTGGACGGAGTTACAGAAAACTACGGAGGAACTGCCGGCAATATTGCCTACGCCTTAAAACTGATGGGCAAAAACTCAACCATTACCGCTACCATAGGCAGCGACCATCATAAATATTTCGAGTGGTTAGATAAACAATCGATATCAAGAGAGGAAATCAAAGTAATTCCAGAAGAACTCACAGCGGGTGCTTACATAACGACAGACAAAAGTAATAACCAGATTACCGGTTTTAACCCTGGCGCGATGAAATATTCCTCGAAACTCGATATCAATGGTCTCGATCCTAAAGAGACCATTTGCCTCGTCTCTCCTGGAAATCTTGAGGATATGATAAACTACCCAAAACTTTGTAAACAGAAAAAAATTGACTATATTTTCGACCCCGGCCAGGCCCTTCCGGTATTGCAAGCCCAGGACTTAATTGACGTTATTACCGGCAGTAAACTTCTCATAGTCAACGATTATGAATTCAACCTGACAATGGATAAAACCGGATTAACCAAAGAGGAACTCCTCTCCCTTCCGGAATCAACCATTATAACCCTTGGCGAAGCAGGCTCCCAACTCTATAAACAATCCGGAAAGTTGACAATACCTTCGTTCAAAGCAGCACAAGTTGTCGACCCAACAGGCGCGGGAGATGCATACAGAGGCGGACTGCTCAGTGGCTTGATCAACGGCAGCACTATGGAAGACAGCGCTATCCTAGGCAGCATATGCGCCTCCTTTGCTGTGGAATGTAACGGAACCCAGGTTTACTCATTCACTCCAGAAGAATTTGAAAACCGCAAGAGAGCAAATTAGTGATTTAGAATTGATTTCTTTGGCATTCTCAAAGAAATCAATTCTAAAAGGAACGTGAATACTCTTCTGAATGTACTAACCAACGGTGCGGGAAGGAGGCAACTCTTCCTATTTTTGATTTCTCAGTGCACTTTGCAGGGGACAGGTGGAGGGAATGTCCTTCCCAGCACGATAGAATTGCAGAAGACCGATAGATTGAGCAGCCAACTCTCTCCTGACCTCTCGTCTTCTTCCTTTAACCCGGGCAATGGCCATATGGTCATAGCCAGTAGTCTGGTGACGCATCCAGGCAATAACTGCGCTTCGCGCACGATCTTCCAGAGGAATTCGCTCAGTCCGTGCTACAGTTCCACTACCGACAGGGGTCGCAAACTCAGTTATTGATCTTGCCAATTGAGTTGCTAGCGTCGTATATCTAGAATGGAAATCGAGGAAACCGAGCACTTCGGCGCAGAAAGCCTGCACATATTTCTGGTGTTTCTTCTCTTTTCTTGCCAGATCCTGCTGGCGTTTTTTAGCATAACCAGGCGCTGAACGCTTTGCCTCCAGTTCATTTTGCGCAGCCAGAACATGCTCCTCTTTTGCCCAGATGCCCTTTGAAATAAACCTTTTTTTAAATTTTACCCGAACGAGCCAAGTAGGCCCTTTTGCTTTGACCAATTTGGTCAGAGGACCATCTCCGGGCGGTAGCAGGCTCCAACCATCAGGTACGTCTAGATGTTTACCACCGTCGGTCAGAACACTTCTCTCTGTCCTGCCAGGCCTAACGATACGATTTTGTTGGGACATTACAAATCATCTATTAAAAAGAGGAAAACACTCTTACCGCTTAGCCAGCGCCAGTTTGATAGCTAATGCGACAAAAACGGTGCCTGCAATACGATTGAGGATTATCTGGGCCTTGGCAGATTTTCTATAATAACCGCCAACCCCACCTGCCAGAAGACTAATACCGCCAAATATCAGAATAGTCGACAGAAAGAAGAGAAACCCGAGAATAAATATCTGCGGAAGTAAGGGGCCGATAGTCGGATCAGTAAACTGGGGAAGAAAAGCGAGAAAAAAGAGAGATACCTTGGGATTAGTGACATTCATTATAACCCCACGAGCATAGAGCTTACTAAAGTTCAATCTTGAGGGATGCTGGTTCCAACCACTCTCCGCAC
>Ga0070729_10002844_pt1 | contig 21352 bp, 15 predicted proteins | sample tdDd472_FD_66725 | JGI IMG/M metagenome (GOLD analysis project Ga0070729, IMG submission 66725) | Marine sediment microbial communities from the Atlantic coast under amendment with organic carbon and nitrate - tdDd47.2 | ecosystem: Environmental > Aquatic > Marine > Coastal > Sediment | place... | reverse complement strand
AACAGCCATTTTTGAAATATAACAGAGACGAGGTTATAGCTTAAAAATACAGAAAAATCAGGGTCACCATGAAACGTATCGAAAAACGGGGCATATGCGGCATCTGCAGCGCAGGATGCTGGATAGTAGCGGAATACGAAAATAACAAAATAGTAAAAGTAAGGCCCGATGAAGGGACCGACATGGGCATCCTCTGCCATGTCGGAGAACACGCCCCGGAAATCATCTATTCTGAAGATCGTCTTCTCCACCCAATGAAACGCAAAGGACCAAAAGGCACCTATGACTTTGAACGTATTTCCTGGGATGAAGCCTATAATACTATTGTCACCACACTCAACCAGACAAAAAAAGACCACGGCCCCGAAGCGGCAGCCATTTATACCGGAGTCGGAACCTTTGAACTCGCCCTCTGCGATATCTATCAGCCCAAGGGAGTACATGTATCATCGGCCAGCAGCGTACTCTTTCCCTTTGGCTCGCCGAATACCATGGGGGCAGGGGCCCTCTGCTATGTTGCCTATGGCATGATAGCCCCCCATTCTACCTGCGGTGAATACCTTACTGATATGTATAATGACATTGAGAATTCTGAGCTCGTGGTGGTGTGGGGCACCAATCCGGCAACAGACCTGCCTCCTGTTGATATGCAGCGGATTATGGAGGCGAAGGCCCGGGGGGCCGAGATTGTAGTTATTGATCCCCGGCGTACCGGTACAGTCAAGCTGGCCGATGGAAAGTGGATTCCCATCAGGCCGGGAACCGACGGGGCACTGGCCCTGGGTCTCTGTCATGTCCTGATCGCTGAGGAGCTGTATGATGATGCATTCGCCCGCGACTGGACTCTCGGTTTCGATGAATTTTCCCGCTATGTTCAGCATTTCAGGCCCGAGGTGGTGGAGGGCATAACCGGTATTTCCGCTGAAACAGTTATTACTCTGGCCCGGCGTATTGCTTCGGCCCGGGGGGCAAGCCAGTTGATGTATACGGGCCTTGAATTCAGCAGCAGCGGTGTTCAGGCTTCCCGTGCCGCATTGATTCTCTGGGCACTGGCGGGGCAGCTCGATGTACCCGGAGGGCGCTGTTTCTCCATGAAGGCTAATCACTTCCCCATTAATCGTGAGGGGCTGGTTGCCAATCCCGATACGGGCATCCGGATAGGGAAAGACCGGTTTCCTGTCTATATACATTATCGTGACGAGGCCCATGCCATCGATTTGCCAAAATCAGTACTCGAAGGGATTCCCTACCGGATACGGTCCCTCATAATTCAGGGCGCATCAATGGTTACTTCCTGGCCGGAGCCGGAAAAATGGAGAAAGACCCTCGAAGCCCTTGAACTGGTGGTCTGTATCGACCGGCAGCTCACGGCCGATATGGCGTATGCTGACATTATCCTTCCTGCCTCAACTCTTTTCGAAGTTAAGTCATATATGACCTACGGTTCTCTCTTCAGGATACGTGAACAGATGATAGAGCCCCGGGGAGAATCACGAAGTGATCTCTTTATCATGGCAGAGCTGGCACAGCGCCTCGGCTATGGAGATCTGTATCCCCAGGATTCAGAAGAGCTCCTTGAGTATGTGTTAAAGGATTCTGGTTTTACGTCGCGTGATGTGGAATATGCCGGGGGCACGGTATCAATTGAATCTGAAATGATGCAGTACAAAAAATGGGAAAAGGGTCTTCTGCGGCCCGATGGTCAACCGGGCTTTGATACCCCCAGCGGAAAACTTGAAATAGCTTCAAGTCTTCTTGAAGACTTCGGCTACAACCCCCTGCCGGAATATACCGAGCCGAGGGAAGGGCCGGTATCACGGCCTGATCTTTTGAGAGAGTTTCCCCTGATCTTTAATTCAGGAGGGCGGTTCCGCAGTGCAATTAATTCTCAGCATCACGGTATCAAGGGGCTGTCTCGAAAGCGGCCCGAGCCAACAGTAATGATAAACAGCATGGATGCAGAGAAGCGCAACATAAAAAACGGCGACATGGCGCGCATCACAACAGGTCGTGGCTCCCTAACCATGCGTGCCATTGTGACTGATGATATTATGAAAGGAAGTATCGACGCAAACCACGGCTGCGGCGGGCCGATTGGACCGGAGGCCTGGCAGGATCGAAATATCAATGACCTGACAGACCTTGAGCAGTTTGATCCTATCTCGGGCTTTCCTGTCTACAAGTCACTTCTCTGCAATGTCGCACTTCATGAAGAAGGTAACCTTAAGGTAGAGGTTGATGCAGGAGAACTGAAAAAAGAAGAAATGAAACCGGTGCTCACCGCTGCTACCGGCAGACAGAAAGTATACCTCGACAACAATGCAACTACACACCTTTCTGATGAAGCGCGGGAGGCAATGTCCGGGGCCATGTCTTTTTACGGGAATCCCTCGAGTATACATCAGGCAGGGCGGGACTCCCGGCGTATTATCGATGAAGCGCGGAGAAAAGTTGCCGGATCCCTGAATTGTACGGCACGTCGGATAATATTTACGGGAAGCGGCTCTGAGGCAAACAATCTTGCCATCAAGGGTGTTCTTTTTTCAGGGGGATTTACATCAGGGAGAATCATTACGTCATCGGTTGAACATCCGGCGGTACTGAATACATGCATCTGGCTCAAAGAACAGGGATACGATGTTGTCTTTTTGCCGGTAGACGAAACTGGATCAGTAAATCCCCGGGAACTTTTTGAGTCCATAACTCCTGATACACGGATTGTTTCTATCATGATGGCTAATAATGAAACAGGAACCTTTCAGCCGGTACAGGAATGCGCCGCAATTGCACATGAGGCGGGTATTCCATTTCACTGTGACGCAGTGCAGGGCTTTGGGAAAATTCCCATCGATGTGAGAGAACTTGAGCTCGATCTTCTCACTGTCTCCGCCCATAAGGTTCATGGGCCCAAGGGGATAGGTGCCCTCTATGCAGGCAAAGGCGTCTCTCTTGAGAGCCTGGTGCACGGAGGGGGGCATGAATTTGGTCTTCGGTCGGGTACAGAAAATATACCCGCTATCGCCGGCTTTGGGGCGGCAGCAGAACAGATAACTGGCATGCTTGGGCTCATGCAGAGGGTCCGGGAGCTTCGTGATATGCTCGAAGACGGCCTGGGAGCTTTTTGTCCTGACTATAGTTTAAACGGCCACCGGGAAAACCGACTTCCCAATACATTAAATGTTACTATTCCCGGTTTCAGGGGAGAGTCCCTTGTTCTGGCTCTCGACCATCGAGGAATATATATATCTTCCGGGTCGGCCTGCAAGTCAGGACATTCGGGGCCTTCTCACACATTGACTGCCATGGGGCTGTCAGATGAATCAGCCCATTGCTCTCTCCGGTTTTCCCTGGGAGTCACAACGACTAAAGAGGGGATTTCTCTTACCCTTGAATCTCTTGAGGATATAATTAAAAATTCAAAGACCATGGTCCATTTTGTACCATGCAGGTGACGGTAAACGGGAGGTTGCAGTGAAAGATAAAAGCGGCAGGTTAAAAGGAAAGGAAACTGATTTACGTGAAGAGTTTGCCCTTGATGTCATGATGGGGCTATCGGCGCGTAAAAAGTTTCTTCCCTGCAGATATCTCTATGATGAAAGAGGCAGCCGGCTTTTTACCCGTATCATGGAACTTCCTGAATACTACCTTACTGACGCAGAAACTGACATACTGCTTGCCAGGGGAAGTGATATCAGTAATTACTTTATCGACGATACATTCAGGCTGGTTGAACTGGGTGCCGGTGATGGCCAGAAGACACTGATCCTCATTAATGAACTGTTAAAGAAATTTGAAAATATAAAGTATATACCGATAGATATTTCAGAAGAAGCCCTGGTTCAATGCAGAGGGCGTATTAACGAAGAGTTTCCAACCCTCGCCATATCGCCCCTGGCCGATGATTATTTTGAAGGATTGGCCTGGCTTTCCTGTCAGGAAAAGAATCCTTTGTTTGTTCTTTTTCTTGGTTCAAATATCGGAAATTTTTCTCCCCTTGAGGGACTTGCTTTTTTGAGAAAGCTAAGAGAGTCATTGAAAAAGGGAGATTTTCTGTTCATAGGTTTTGACCTGGTAAAGGATATCGATACTATGATCGCCGCCTATAATGACATCGAGGGAGTTACCGAAGAGTTTAATAAAAATATACTTAATCGAGTCAACCGGGAACTCGGTGGCAATTTTGATCTATCGGCCTTTAAATATTACAGTACCTGGGATTCTATAGAGCAGGCTGTTGTCAGTTCACTTATCAGTACGAAAGGTCAGTCAGTTACTATTGATTGTCTCGGGAAAACCTTTAGTTTTCAGGCATGGGAAGCTCTTCATACTGAGTCATCATACAAATATACATGTGATGATATTATTCGTCTTGCGGATGAAAGTGGATTTGTTTCCATGGAAACCTTTCTCGATGATAAATCTTTATTTGCAGATTCTCTCTGGATGGTTGAATAGCCGAAATTCATATAAATGGCCGTGGATTTGTTTTGATCTCCAAATGAGTTGACACCATCTTTTTATGTAACGTATACTTTCAGAATGATACTATCCCGATGGCGGAAACATGGAGAATCTTAATGGAGAAACTCTCATTATTCAAACGTGCAATAATACCCGCGCTATCAGTCATCACGGCAATGATACTCTCGGGCCTTCTCTATGACCTGAGCCGCGGTGCGGGAACCGGCTTTCTTCGAAAGGCAATCCTTTATCCATCAGTAGTCATAATGTTTCTCTCTACATGGCTCGGGCCGCTTTTTTTGGTACCCATAGCATTCCACCGTTGTGCGAAACCAATTGAGCGATACGTAGCAGCCCTTGCGGCACCAATAATCTGGACGATGAAAACTCTCTATTACTTTGTGGGCCTCTACAGCGTCAGTGAACTTTTTTTTCTGCTGTTTCATCCCTTTATTCTCGGGTGTATCGGCGTGAACCTTCTCTGTGTAGGTAGTGCTGAACTGGTCTGCCGGGCTCTGCAGCGCCGCCGTGAAGGAAAAACCGCGATTCGCCTTACAGATCCCGCACCGGTATCTTTTTTTGCTCTCGGCCTTGTTATAACGTTTCTTGGTCTCTGGAACGGGGGGCATTCATATTATTATATCTACATGGATGTCTACAGCGGCCTGTTTCTGTAAAATTTTTTTAGGAGAGGAAGTATGGACAAAGAAAGAAACTTCTCGGAACCTGAAGCGGTAACACGGAAAACATTTTTACAGAAGGCGGGCCGCGCGGCCCTGACAGTGGTTGCCGCGTCATCATTGCCGAAGGTTCTTGAGGGAAGAAGTAAACTTCCGAATATAATATTTATTTTGACCGATGACCACAGGTGGGATGCCATGAGCTGCATGAAGCATCCATTTATCAAAACACCCAATCTTGACCGCATCGCCGGAGAAGGAATACTTTTTGAGAACAGTTTCTGCACCACATCTCTCTGTAGCCCATCGCGGGCAAGTTTTTTGACAGGTCAGTATGCTCATCGGCACGGTGTGGTGACAAACCATACGCCATGGAATGAAAAAAATACTACCTTCATGGAACTGGTAAAAAAGCAGGGCTATGAGACCGCCTTTATTGGTAAATGGCATATGCCGGGAAGCGGCCTGCCGAAACTTCGGGGTGTTGATCATTTTGTCACCTTCACCAAAGAGGGTGGCCAGGGGGTATATAAAAACTGTCCCCTGATCATTGACAGTGTTGAAACGCCGCGACCGGGAAAATATATTACCGAAGACCTGACTGATTTTGCCCTGAAGTTTATCGGCAAAAAAAGAAAGAAGCCCTTTTGTATGTACCTCTCTCACAAGGCGGCGCATTTCGGCTTTGTACCCCCAAAGCATCTTGATCATCTCTACGATGATGTTGACCTGAAGCTTCCTCCTGAATCAGATACTTTTATTACTTATACGAATAATCATATGTTTGTCGGGGCGCCCCTGCCTATGAATTTTTTATATCGCAATTACTGTGAAACAATTGTCTCAGTTGATGAGCAGGTGGGGCGTATTCTTAAAACTCTCGACAGCAAAAATTTGACAAAAGATACTATTCTCGTCTATGCCGGTGACAATGGGCATTTTTTTGGTGAGCATGGTCTCTATGACAAGCGTCTCGCCTATGAAGAATCAATGCGGATTCCCTTTATGGTCAGGTATCCCCGGCTTATCAAAGATCCGGGGCGCAGGGCGGGGCAGATGGCTCTGAATATTGATCTCGCCCCGACGCTGCTTGATCTTATCGGGGCTCCGGTACCGAAATCAATCCAGGGGAGATCGCTTAAGGGCATCATGAAATCAAAAAAGATTTCAGGAAGGAAGTCGTGGCTCTATGAACACTTTCCTGTTTTTCCGATTCCCCTTCCGGGAATTACCGCCGTGCGCACAAAAAGATATAAATATATTGAGTACCAGAATGACAAGCGACCCAGGGAAATCTTTGACCTGAAGAGAGATCCAGGAGAAAAGGAGAACCTCTATGCCATCGCGGCAGGGAAGAAACTTTTCCCCGGGTTGAAAAAAGAACTGGAGCGGTTGAAAAAAGATACAGATTATCGTTTTCACCGCCATGGGTAGGTCCTTTAGCCTTGACAAAGGTTTATAATCATGTAATGCTTTGTGCAAATGAGTAAACTATAAACAGGGGAAAAACCTGATGAAAAACCGAAAGCAGAAAATTATCGATAAAAAGTTCCAGCACGGAAAGTCTTTTCGCATTACCAGCTTCGCAGCGATCATTACGGCAGTAATTGTTATTGCCGTAGGTGTATCAATCAGTGTGAACAATGGAAAAATTGAGAAAAATAATGAAAAAATCGCTGAAAATACGACCACAATTAACGGAATTATCCTTTCTCAACAGAATATTTTTATAAAATATTCCCTTCTGCCCCGTGAAGGAGGGAGTATTCCGCAAAAAGACAAAACCGAGGGAATGGTAAAGGATTATAACGCTAATGTTGAAAAGCTGAACCATACCGTAAAATCGAACCATGAGATTATTGCCGCTAATATGAATATCATGACCATAAACACTATACTTGTCGTTGCTATTATTTTTATGACCGCGCTCGGTATGGGGCTGCTCTACTGGCTGCTGATTCATGAAACTCACAGAATTTCAGGGCCGATTTTTTTGATGACCCGGCATATGAAAGAAATTTCCGAGGGAAAAACACCCGATATGCGTGACTTGAGAGATGATGATGAATTTAAAGAATTTTATGAACTCTTCAGGGAGATGGCCCGCCGGCTCATAGACTGTCGAAAGTAAAACTGAATTTCTTAAACACATGATGGGGGTCTTTCTCAGGCCCCCGCACCTATGCTGATAAATACCGATTTTTAAAAAAAAAGTTTACTGTTTTTCCTCCCAATTTCGTTTATCTTGCAAAAGGGGGAAGATATGAACAGAGCAAAAAGAAAACTTATAAACAACATTATGACCATGCCTGATGATTTTTCAGAAGAAGCGATAGTCCTGCAGCTTCTCCTGAAAGATCCGCCTGCACCCTATGGGGCAGAAAAAGATGCTTTTCGATCTTCTACTTCAGAGTGTCTTGATTTTAAAGCCCATTACTAATGTTCCGATTAGACCAAGAAGAATGATGTATATATTCAAGCCGGTAAAGAATAGAGATGTGCCGATCATCAGCCACATAAGAAGGATGGCATATATCTTTTCTTTTAAAAGCATTCCACCCTGTTCGCGAAAGCGTTTTATGCGGCTTCCCAGAACCGGGTTTTCTGTGAGCCATCGGTAAAGACGGTTAGAACTTCTAATAAAAAGAGCCGCTGATAAAAGAAGAAAAGGTGTGGTTGGGAGTATCGGCAAAATGATGCCCGCAAGACCGAGAAGCATTGAAACTATTCCCAGGGTGATATATATATATTTTTGCATAATCAGCTCTCGAGAACATGATTTTTTAATACAGCGCAGAAAAAATCACCGGTGAAAACCGTGTCCTCTCCACGTTTTACTGCAACAGCTACAGTGTATCGGTTATTTTCTTCTTTTGTAACAGCTGCAGATGCAGTGATTTTTTCGCCGGGGACCAGGGGGAGTCTAAATTTACAGGAAGACCCCGCAAGAACTACATTGGGGTGATTAACCGCAAGCATTGCCGCATGGTCAGCGAGACCAAAGATAAAACCTCCATGAATAAGACCGGTATCATCAACTGACATGTCCTCACTGGTAATCATTTCGATTGATGCATGATTTTTTTCGGCTTTTACCGGTGTTCCGCAGAATTCACGGTTTATTCCCTGATGAGTGTTTATTTCCATTGGTGTACTTCTCCAAAAAATTTTTATGTTTTAATGAGCTTCAAAGAAGTGTTGTGGGCCCCCTACCGGTGCGCAACAATACTTCTCGTGATAGTAATTATTTCTTGCACTTTACATGAGAATCATGTGTAAATACTAATAAAGAGATTATCTCCATGATGAGCATATTTTTTAACTTTTGCAAGCATGTTATATCTATAGGCTGATATTTCTAACTATTCCTTAACTTTATACTCCTCTGAGGTCAATGAAGACATGAAACAGTTTATTTCATTTATTTTAACTCTTGCGTTTTTAATTTCCGGATGTGCCACAGGCTCAAAAGATGTCAAGAAGCTCATTGGAAGTAAAAAAAATCTTTCGGGGAAAAACCTGGCAGGGAGCGACATGAGGGGTATGGAGCTTTCTGGTTTCATTCTTACCAGTGCGAATATGAGAGGATGCAGACTGGATAAGGCCAGTCTTGAAGGCTCTGATATGCGGAAAGTCATTCTTGCTTCTGCCTCCATGAATAATGTGAAAGCCCGGGGAGTAAAACTTGACGGTGCTGATCTCCAGAAAGCAGATCTTAAGGATGGAGATTTCAGAAACAGTTCAATGCGTAATGCAGATTTGCGAAAAGCCAGTTTGATACATGTCAACCTCGAAGGAGCAGACCTTCGTGGAGCGCGTCTATACGGGGCTGACCTGAGCGGAAGCCGCATGCAGGGGGTCAATCTTACGGGCGCTGATTTAATGCGGGCTGTCCTTACGGGAGTTGATTTGAAAAAATCGAGAATAATTAATGCTGATATGTCCGGGGCCTTCCTCTCCCGTGCAGATCTTGAAAAGGCCACTGTTTCCGGGACTAATTTTTTTGGTGCGGATTTAAAGGGGGTTAATATAAAAGGAGCCAGGCTGAAAAATAATAAATTTTATTTTTCCAATCTTTCGAATATTAAACTCCAGGGACGAACTATGCATTCGGCCCGTTTTAACGGTGCTGATCTTTCTCATGCAGATTTACGAAAAGTAACTTTACGGTCTGCAGAAATGAATGGTGTGAACCTGCAGGGTGCAAATATTGCGGGAGCCGATCTTTCAGGGGCCCGGTTTGTAGGTTCTAAATTGATGCGAGCTGATTTTTCACGGGCCAACCTGACAGGGGCAAGCTTTAAGGGAGCTGATTTGTCTGATGCTGATTTTTCAAATGCAAATCTCTCAGGGGCTGATTTAAGCACAACGCAGCTGAGAAGGGTGCGCCTTTACGGGGCCGTTATGGTCGGAACAAGCTGCAACCGTAAATACCGTGATCTTTTGATTTCCCAGGGTGTCAGAATCAACAGGATTAACTGGGTTAAATAATTGGTACCTTAAGAGGGGGTCTGTATCTCTATATCTCTCAAGGCAGCCAGTTAAAGCCCCCCATCGGTGGGTTGGGGGGGGAGACTCCCGGCTGCGTCTTCAACAGTGGCATCTTTTTTTGTAAAAGGAAGAACTGAAAGAATCCTTTCTTTCAGGGCATAAATCAGCAGTGTAAAGAATAAAAATCTTACCAGCATCAGTGTCATTCCCGGGTGCTGTGTATAGAAGGTGCCGCCTTTTTTATCATTATAGGGCATTTCGATCACCCAGCTGCCCCGTTCCCAGAAGGGGGCCATAAAGATGGTATTGCCATCAGGGAGTACAACAGTTGACGGCCCGTTGTTCAGGACATGAACGACAGGAAGCCGATGTTCAACCGCCCTGAGTGCCACGGAGCTGTTATGCTGAAAAACCGCTCCCCCGGTGCCATACCAGCCGTCATTGCTCTGTACGGTTATAACTCTTCCCGCAGGATTTGTGCCGACTGATTGGGCCACGAATTCGGTAAACTGGATCTCATAGCATATCAGGGTCTGAATTTTCATGCCTGAGACTTCATATACCCCTGGTTTGTCTCCCGGTGCAATGGGGGGGGGAACATTGAACATCCGGGCAATTTTTCCGTCATAGTCGAGAAAGGGAATATATTCTCCAAAGGGGACAATGAATCGCTTGTTGTATCGGCCTATATAACTTCCATCACCATTGATCATAACTGAAGAGTTTCTGAAGAGAGTCTTTCCATCCTTGAAATCAAAGGGGTAGTCGTGAAAGAGCAGGGGGGCCCCGAGTTTGTTTATATTTTTCATGAAGGCTTCGTGAACTTCCAGGTCTTCGAAATACTTATAGAGGTTGCCCTCGGGCCAGATAACAATATCGGGCTTTTGTGGGGCAAGTTTCAATGACATATCCATTGCCAGGGGATATGTGCTGGTGAAGCCACGTGCCGGCCCCAGAATGTAGCGGGAAGATGGCCGGTGAGTCTGGATAATACCAATACGCTTTGTCTGCCAGGATGCAATGTCTTCCTTCCACCCCTTAAAAAGAAAAATACCTGCAGTAAACCAGGCAATGATGATTATAGCGGCCGGTATCATGGCGGCAAAATTGTGATGAATCTTTTTATAGCGCAGAATGCTGTAGATCAAAGTATTGACCAGGATAATGATGACATCGAGTCCCCAGGTTCCGAAAATTTCCATCGGCTGAAGGGCAGTGGTAAAGGAAGACGTGCCGTTTGCCAGGTTGAAAAAGAAGAGTGTCGGTACCAGGGACCAGAGGGCCACAAATGAGAGAGGAAATATAATCACCGGATGGAGTCTGGTTTTTTCCTGGAGATACCGGTACGCGAGAGCACCGAGTCCCATGGCCTGGGCATGAATAAAGGCATAGCCGATCCATACGATATAGTTTACCGGGACAGGGAGCTCAAGATAGATTCTGCTGACATGGGCCAGCCATGGATAGGCGCCCATAACGCCGATTGTACCAGTGACAACACCGAAAATATAGGCATGGCGAAAGCTGGTATCTTCAAGGGCTATTATAAGGGGAATGAAGCCTATCCAGAGAAGTGGGTAATAATTATGGGGAGGGAAGGCAAGGGCAAGAGTAATACTGCTGGTTATACACAGGAATAATTTATAGAGAAGCGGCCGGTTTATCTGCATGGTTTTAATATCCTGACAGGAGTTTTTATGGTTTCCATAATAGGGGAGGGGATTATTTATGCAATCAAGATTTTATTGTAATTGTACGCTATTGTCGTATTGAATGCATTGATAGAGAATAGTGCTTGACATTATAGTATATATGGTCTATTGTGCAGTTAATCAGAGGGTATTTATCTGTTTTAAGATCTTTTTTAACCCGAAAGGCCAGATCAGTCGATTCTTGAGGGGGTATCATTGCTTCTGATTTTATATGTATGAACCGGGCAGCCTCTCAAAGCCTGCCGTAAAAGAAGCCTCCACGATCATCTTTGATGATTTCCCTAATCACAGTGCCTCCCCTTCGTAGATATGAGGGGGAGGTTTTATTTTATCCCCCTGTAGTTAGCAAAAAAGGGGTGCCCCCGGGGGCACCCCTTTTTTGATTTGAGCTGTAGTTTATTACCAGCTCTGTGTTGTTGTCGTATTACTTTGAGGACCTTCATGGCCGTCAGAGACATAGACAGGTACAACATAAATATCATAATCTGTTACGGCAGACAATCCGGTCAGTTCGTGTGAATAGCCGCCTGAGTAATCATGAAAATCTTTGTATATGGGACCACTCCATGAGCCAGCACTTGATTTCTTGTAATAGAAGGCATATTCAATACGTCCCGCAAGATCATCACAGGGTATCGCTCCCCAGGTTGTGTTGATCTTCCATGATCCTGAACGCGAAGAGCTGATAGATGGGGCCTGAAGCTCAACCGTACCAACATCGTCGCCATAATTAGCGGATTCACTGCTGTTGGTGGGTTCTGGCTCACTGTCTCCATTAGAATTAACTCCGTAAACCCGATAAGTAACATCTTCACCCCAGAGGGCTTCAACATCATCTGAATCATCAATGTAGGTAGTTGAAGTCATATCCTTTTGCAGGCGTTCCCAGGTACCACCGAGGCCGATTTTACGATAAAGCGTGTAAGTTTCGGCACGGTCAAGGGCATCCCAGCTGACGTTTATGCGGTTCCAGTACGCATCATCAGTAGCCGTTACAGTTGTTGATCCAGGAATAGTCGGATAGGCAAAACCGGTGTCATGGTCAGTAAGAGAAGATTCTGCAATTATCGGGTTGCCTGTATCTCCGCCTTCGTAGACCACTGCCTTTACCTTGTAGTAGAAGGTAGTATCAACTGTAACTGAATCGATACTTCCGTTGCCGTCATTCCAGGTGTCACCAGCAGCGTCTGCCACTGTTGCAACCAGAGTGTAGCCGGTAAGGGCTTCGGTGCTTCTATAAACCAGGTAGTGGGTTGCAATACTGTCAGCCCTGGTCCATGAAACAGTTATGAGATTCACGCCGTCATCCGTAGCGGTAAGAGCTGTCGGGTTACCCGGGCTCTCGAGTCCGGTACTTGAAGAGTTGCCGTAGTCCGGTACTGAGTAGGCATTGCTTTCTCCGGCTTCATTGCGGGCCCGTACCGTATAGCAGTATTCGGCATCAACTGTACCGCTGGTATCATCATATGATGTACCTGAAGAGGCTGCAAGCTGGTTATAGCTGCTTGAAGCTCCCGGTGTCTCGCAGGCGCCGCTTTTGGCACTTCTGTATACTACATAGGATGTAGCGGTTGCCACAGAATCCCAGGTGATGACAACCTTGTTTGCAAAGTCGCCTTTAGTCGCTGTCATGTTGTCCGGTGCAACATCAATAACCGGATAGGGGAACCATCCATTTACTATGTCACTCATGGGGCCTTCGCCTTCACTGTTTTCCGATGAGACCCGGTAGTAAAAAGCCTGGGCCTCAACTGATCCGTCGGGCCATGCAGCAACGTCTTCACTGTCATCACAGAAGGCGTAGAATTCAGAAACTGCCGGTTCGGTACTGATGACCAGTTCAACGCCATCAAGATCGGTGACTTCTCCGATTTCAGTATATTCTCCCATGGGGCTGTCACTGCGGTAAATGTGGTAACTCGTGGCTTCTGGTACGGCATCCCAGTCAAGGTATACCTTGTGAACCTGGTTGTTGGTCGCCTTCATCCCGACAGACGGGGGAAGGGGAAGATCAGGAGCCAGCGCATCGGCATAACCGGTTGCGGCGTCACTTAATTCACTTTCACCTCCTTCATTGACCGCTGATACCCGGTAACTGTAAACTTTACCTTTACTGAGCTGGTTATCGTCAAAAGAAGCGACGGTTCCATCGGTATTGAGTGTCGGATAGAGAAAATCTTTTCTCAATACATAGTCTCCCGTCGTGCTTTCAATCACCTGTGCCCGGTAGAGCCGGTAAAAAGAAACACCTCCTTCTGCCGGGGGGGTCCACTCAAGGGTGACCAGGCTTTCCGCGGTGCCGTCACTGGCAGCGAGACCGGTTGGTGTTCCTGGTGCCACAACAGGATCTTCTGTAGACGTTGAATCACAACTACTGACCATAATTGTACTGCAGGCCAGGACGAAAATCGATATATAAAAGCCGAATTTTTTAATTCTCTGTTTCACTGTGTCCTCCTTTTTGCTTAATATGTATTACAGTTTCATGTTTTTCTTTGATTCACCAAGGGAAATATCACCCTGTCCAAAAAGACGGTAGGTGATACCCCAGCCGACACTGTACCGCATTTCTTTAAATTCTTTATACAGATAGTGGTAGGTCGGTTCGGTTACATTAGTATATTCTGTAGCATAGATACTGTAGGGGACGTAAAATTCAAGATAAGCCCCAAGGGTAATACTGAGACGCTCTGAAAGCTTGACGCTTACACCCCCGCCAACCGCATGGCTCGGAAGCATCATATCAGCTTCATCTCTTCTTTCCTCTTTAAGGCCGAAGTCATTGTAGAGGTAGCCTACACTTCCAACCACGTCTTCCATAAAGCCCCATTCTACACAGAAACCAACTTTGTAACCGATGGCATTGTAATCATCTTCCTCTCCATCGAGATCCCTGAGATTTCTCAGGGTAATTTCTGCTGAAGTTTCAACTTTAAGGTTTTGCAGTATTTTGTATGAAAGCCCGAAATTAAACTGGGTAGGGTACTGAAACATGAAACTTGATTCACCGTTTCCTGCTGAGTAGGTCATACCATCAGCAGGGGTCCCGTCTTTAAAGATATCAAGGGAACCGCTCGCTTCGATAGAGCCCGGAGCGACTAAACTGTTTGTGGTTTTTTCCATTTTGATAGGTGAGTGATATTCTATTTTCAAAGTTATATCGAGGGGCCTGAGCCATCCCGGGACAGCAGCCGGGGTTTCATCTAACTTGAAATGAACACTTGAAATAATACTGCTGCCATGGCCCTTGTAATCGGTGTCGATGTTCCAGTTGGTTCCAAAGCTGGTTGTTCCGTCTACTGTATAGGAAATGTTATTCACCTGAATGTTCATGTTTCCCGAAGCGTAGATGTACCGTACTCCCATGCCGACAGAAACCCATTTAGCTATTTTGTAAGCACCCCCGAAGGTGCCGCCGATAAGATACTCGGTTCGGGTGGCACTGGCATCGGCATTGTATGCTTCAAATACCTGGCCGGTGTCAAAGAGAACTGTTTCCTGCTCTGCAAGGTTACCCCAGTCTATAATAGCAAGGCCGAGGGGAAAGGCCATGCTGGGGGCCGCCTGCATGACCGAGAGGTCAAAGTAAGCCGCCCATTCGTGGCCATTGTTCTTCCCTTTCCATATAATATCAAGATCAGGAAGTATGGGAGCAGTTGTTTCTGCAAAATATTCATCGGGCTTATTCCCGGTGAACTGATCCTTTGTGTGATAGGTCATTTCCGGAGCGGCGTCACCCAGCTTTATCGCGTAATAATCCATTGTGTGGGTTTTTTTCGCGTAATAAGTCTGACCGCTGAACATCACATGAAGGCCTGTTTCTCCGAGATAGGCGAGACCTGCGGGATTGTAAAAGGCCGCGTCTGCGTCGGTTGACGTTGACCTGTTGAGAGTGCGCACATATTCGGCACTCTGGTTCGGGTATATTCCCCTCTCCTGAATCAGCTTGCTGGCAAAGGCTGATCCTGAGAGAAGGGATAACAGCATGAGAGCCAGTAGTGGTATATATAGTAACTTTTTCATTTCTCCTCCGGGTAAACTGTTAATAGTATCATTCTTCTCATAGTCTCCTGTTTTATCCGGCGGGCCCGGGGGCCCGCGGCGGATTATTTAGAGGCGCACCCTGATGGAGGTGTAGGCTCACTTGGCGGACTATCGTACTGTTTGTGCCACGACCAGTCTGATGCCGGAGCTGTAGGAAATCCCGTTAGTGGGTATCCCGTAGGGATCCATGGAGACTCCCAGTCAAAGGTTGGGTCTGTAAAGGGATTGGGGCCGCTGCCGGGCTCGGCGTACATCATTTTGTGTACTTCTCCCATGTAGAGGATCTCAGCCCATGAAGCCTGACATACTTCCTTTAGCATGTCATTTATCCAGTAATGGACCATCACTTCGGCAATACTGTCTCCCCAGGGAGTATCAATGGTGAAACCGCCGTAGACGTAGCCGTCCCTGTTCGTAATACTCTCCAGGTCGCCATAGGTTTCTCCCTCTCCGAGAACAAATCCATCAAGGCTGGCATTTGTAGGATGGTTGTAATTGTAGTCGGTGCGGATGTCATAACTGCTGCCCCCCGCATTACCATCATTATAGTTTGTCCATCTCATGAAAGTTGTGGGACCTGTGGTTGTCTTCCAATAGAGGGTACCTGTTCCTGTCAGATCGCCGAGGGTATCATCAATAGTCAGTCCATGATCATTTTTCCAGTCATCCCAGCGTGCAAATGATTTGTTGTTCAATGGACCATAGATTCCCCAGTAGTATTCGTATACATTGAGGGCCCTTATGCGTATTGAATAGCTTGCTGTTGTGGTATTGTCTTCTGCCTTGACTTCTATCGTAACATCGGTGACATAGCCAATTGTAAGGCTTATAGCCTTTGAGAACTCTCCACTTGAATCAGGAGTTCCCGCTTCGCCATTGATGGTGATAGATGCGGCATTGGGGTCATTAACTTTTGCGGTAACGGTAACTGTATCTGTAGCATACATGACTGCAATGTATTCATAGTAGCCTGATAAGAAACCGTAGGTTGCGGGGCTGTGGCTGGCAAATGTTCCCGGGTAGACCACGGTCTGTGAGTTGTATGATCCCCAGGTGAGGGTAACGCCGTCGCCATTGCTCAGTTGCGCGTCATTATTACCGGCTCTAACTGTCAGGGCAATATTGTAGGTTACATTATTACTGCTGTCGCCTGATTCAACCAGTACGGTGATACTGTACGGAGTTTCCCTGGCGGGGAAGTCAGAGGCGTTGAGCTGGTGGGTAACCTGTCCGCCTTCCGTATAGGTCGTTGGACCAGAAGGATCGGTAACAGTTGTCTGAGCGATACCTGAATTAGTTACCAGTACAAGGTTTGTCGTCAGTTCTACGGTGCTCAGTTTGCCTTCAGAAATTTCAGCGCTGAAGTCATATGACGCTTCGCCATTATGATCATCCGCATCAAACTCAGGGGCAAGAGTGGTTCGTTCGATCATGAGGGAATTGACTTTGCAGTCTGTGGTATCCCCGCTTAATTTGGTAACTTCTGCAGTGAAGTATTCTTTTGTTGTACCGTCTTCGGCGGTAACCTTAATGAGAAATGAGTTAAGGCCGCTGTTTAATATAATGTCATTGCCCACAGTAACTGTGCCGTTGTGAGAAAGCCTCATTTCGATATCAGCTTCCGGGTGGGTTGCCGCAATACTGAAGCGAATTGTTTCAACATCAGTACCTACAACAGCTGAATAGTTGTTGCCGCCGGTGTATCCCAGGGTGACACCGATAGGATCAATTACAGCAAAAGAGGCAATTGATGTAACGGTGCTCAGGTTTCGGGTCACGGTAAGTGTATAGGTATTCTGAGTACCATCCCATGCTGATACGATGATGGTAATGCTATTATTCCCTACTGTGAGGTCTATTGGATCGGAATTTGATCCGCTGTCGACTTCACTTCCATTCACCTGAACGGTTGCAAAAACATGATCCGTTGTCGGTTTTACCTGTATTGAATCGACTTCATTACTGACTGTTATAGAATATTCAGTATCGTACTTGTTGAAATCATATTCCCACACTCCTTCTGATACTGTCAGGTCTTTCAAGAGTGCATTGGAGCTTTTTGCCTCTCCATGTTCTTCAATTAATCCTGTTACTGTGTCGCAGCCTGCAAAGAGCAGCATCGACATCAGTATTACAAACATTCCTAATACCCTTCTCATTGGTACCCCCAATTTTATATTTTTTTATTTTCTTATTCTCTCTTTAATAGCAGAGATTGAGAAACTGTGACCCTAAAAAAGTGTACAATTCGATTAACAATGTTCAGTTAACCGTCCGGACGGTCTCAAAAGTGCTCAAAAAAAATGCATTTGTATATAAAATGCTCAAGTTCAGTATATTGTTCGGCAATTGCGTAAGATATACTTAAATTAACGATGTTTACTTTAATCGTCAAGTTTTTTACAAAAATTATTAACAGAATTAGAGTCTCGTCGTGTATATTCGCAGTGCGATAATATTCCCCGTATATAATATGAATGGTTTTTAAAGAAAAATAAGGACATTTTTTTTGAGGAATAAAGTTTATTTCAGGCTAAATATATATTCAGGTATTCTATTTGCCATATATTAGTCTCGTAGTATATTGGTTGTTAAGGTTTCTTGTTTTGAATGAAAATAAATATTCTCCGGTACATGTAATGTCTGCATTAAAAAAATATTTTCTGGTGTTTCCTGCAGCCCTTCTGTCATTTTTACTGTTGCCCGGATGCGGCGGCGGGGGAATCTCCTTTGTTGATATTGAAAAAACTGATACCGTAACTTCCGGAGACTACGATGTCTTTCAGCTTATTAAAACCGGAAATACTGAAGTTACCTATACTCTTGATATGGGAAGCGAAACCAGGGATGTATATTTTATTTTCACCAATACTCATGCGAGCAAAACGAAAACTTCCCCCGAATATATAACAGAAGAGAGCAGGTCGGCAGCTGATACCAAAACTACTGTTGATCAGTCAATGGAGGCAGGTCCCGTTGCCATGCGGGGTAAACCTGAAATAACCATTAAAAATCGGGAAGTGCTTACTACCTTCGACCAGGACACCAGCCGGGCAGTTTATCCACTTGATGATATAGTTCCTCGCTTTGATACTGTTGGAGCCCCTGGAACTCTTAATATAGATAGTGCTACCAGGGGAGTTGACGCGACCTGCCGGTACCGGGCTGTAGACCCGGATACAGGAAAAGTCGTAAATATCTGGGTCGCTGATAACTGCTGGACCGGATATTCCGGTAGTGATGAAAAAAGCTATCTACTCGACAGTACTATGATTACTGCTCTCGGTGAAATGTTCTTAAGTGAAATACCCTCTGATGAAGATGATATCTACTCATGGGTAACGGGTATTTATGGCGAGGAGTGGGGAGAGCATTCTTATTCAAACCTTATTTCGTCAACAACTGCTAATGATGAAATCACTATTTTTTTCTCAGATATTGATAATGATGATGATGATTTTGTCACTGCCGGCGGTGTCGCTGGTTTTTTCTATGCTGCTCATAATATGAAAAAGAGCTCTCTTTCCTGGTCAAATGAACGGGTTATGTTTTTTATGGATGCTGTGATGTTTGCCTATGACGCTCCCGGGGGAGGCGACTGGGACATCTCTGATCCCTGGCCCTCTGAGACAATCTCGACCCTTGTCCATGAATTTCAGCATATGATACATTTTTATCAGAAAGTTATTTTACGAAATTCAGGTCAATACACTGATACCTGGATCGATGAAATGATGGCCATGGCAACGGAAGATTTGCTTTCCAATACAATCAGCACGACTTTCGGTATAGATCTTACCGGTCCCCGGGGTATTGTCGGTTCAGATCTTTCTGAAGGTTCTCCGGTAATCACCAGCGGAAGGATTCCCTGGTATACCTGGTACAATCCTACAAGCCTGACGGATTTTTACCTGGGAAGTGAAATGGACGATATCTTAAGAAGCTACGGAGCCAGTTATTCATTTGGGGCATACCTTCTCAGAAATTTTAACGGTGCCGAAATATTGCAGGCGCTCATGGGAAATTCCTATACTGATTATCGTGCCATTTCATATGCGGCCGGCGTTACGAGTACTGGCAATGTCAGCTTCGGAGAACTGCTGAGAAAACATGCCATAGCCGCTCTGCTTTCTCCAGCAATCGATAATGCTCCTGATGAGATGAAATTCAATAATGGATCAACTGGTTTCACCGGCAGCTTCTCATACAAGGTGGGGTCTATTAACATGTTTAATTACTCTCTTGACTCTGGCGCCTCTACCGGTACTTTTAACATGTATAATGACGAATACACCGGGACTTCAGTACCGCCGGCGTCCCAGACCTTTGTAGTTGCAGGAAAAAACTTGACTGGGAACCATCAGTGGACCATAAAGCTCGTTGACGGCGTTGAGATGGATGTGGTGGTCAAAATTCCAAATTAATTCAGGTGTAGTGATGAGAATACATGTAGTTCTGGCAGTTATCTTACTGGCAGGAGCGGTGGCTTCCGCCCAGGGAAAAACAGTCACCCGTGATGATGTGACGATTACAACCAGCCGTACAAAAGAATATAATGAGGCCGTTGCCTCAGGTATTATTGATGCAGATGCTGAAACCATCTGGGCCGTTTTGACTGATTTTGATAATCATGAAAAATATATGCCCAATGTTATCAGCAGTGCTGTAGCTGCACGTAACGGCCATACCCTCATGATAGAAAAAATAATAAAAATAGCTTTTCGACGAATACCGATGACTCTTAAGACCACGCTGGTAGAAATCAACCGTGTCCTCAGCTGGGAGCAGGTCAAAGGCCCCATAAAGTTAAACCGGGGTATCTATGTCATTAAACCGAATGGAAAGGGCTGCCATGTTACCTATACTGTACAGTTGAAACACGGCTACTATATTCCCCGGTGGATACAGCGTAAAATGACAGAAAAGGCAATGACTAAACTTTTCAAGGTTATTCGAAGAGAAGCGGCCCGCAGGATCAAAGTATCTGCATCGAATAAAGTATCATTATAAAGTATTAGTATATGGAAGAATTTTTGCAAAAAGACATCAACCGTTATCTCGACATTCTGGAGAAGATGGTTGCAATAAATTCATGGACTGAAAACGGCCCGGGGGTTGACGCCCTGGGAGATTACACGGCCCGCCTTTTTGCCCCCCTCGGCTTTACAGCAGAAAAAATACCCGCAGCATTCGGTCCCGGATCTCACCTTGTTTTAAAGAAAAGGGGTAAAGGAAGTCAGAGCCTTGGACTGGTTTCACACCTTGATACGGTATACCCTCCCGAAGAAGAAAAGGAGAATGACTTCAGGTTTGCAATGGACGGAAACCTTATTTACGGCCCGGGAACCAATGACATCAAGGGAGGGACTCTTCTCATTTATATGCTCATTGAGGCCCTTGCAGAAAAAAGAAGCGAATTATATGAATCAGTAAACTGGTGCATACTCCTGGATGCGACGGAAGAAACCCGGTCTGATGATTTCGGGCTTCTCTGCCGAAGGGAACTTCCTGCTGAGGCGGCGGGCTGCCTGGTATTTGAAGCAGGAAACTTCCTTCACGATACTTTTTCTCTAGTCACTGCCCGCAAGGGGCGCGGGGTATTTCGAATTGCCGCATCAGGCAGGGGAGGCCATGCAGGTACGGCTCACCGCCGGGGGGCCAGCGCCATTGATCTGCTCACCAGGGCGGCTGCCGAGGTGAACGGCTTTACTGATTATGACCGGGGCCTTACCTTCAACATCGGTGGCATCAGGGGAGGCAGCGGACTCAACCGGATTGCCGAAAATGCTGAGGCGGATGTTGAAATGCGGGCCTTTGATCCTGAAGCATTTGCTTATGGTCGAGAAAAAATCTTAAGCCTGGCACAAAGGCACACTCTTTTGAGCGGTGACGGAAGTGCCGCTGCGAAGCTCACTGTCGAAGAAATCAGGTCGGTACCGGCATGGCCTGACAACGAAAAAACCA